>OKWK01000060.1_pt1 | contig 168351 bp, 143 predicted proteins | sample 1607181 | NCBI WGS metagenome assembly OKWK01 (sample SAMN07501053, study PRJEB24779) | human gut metagenome | isolation source: stool | host: human infant | place: USA: Pittsburgh, PA
CAAAGTGTAAGTTAAGTGGAAAAGGATGTGGGATTTCTAAGACAACTAGGATGTTGGCTTAGAAGCAGCCACTCATTAAAAGAGTGCGTAATAGCTCACTAGTCGAGAGATCCTGCGCCGAAGATGTCCGGGGCTCAAACTTACCACCGAAGCTACGGGTTCACACTTATGTGTGAGCGGTAGAGGAGCGTCGTAATCGGGCTGAAGTCGTACCGTAAGGAGCGGTGGACTGATTACGAGTGAGAATGTTGGCATTAGTAGCGAGATGTGGGTGAGAATCCCACAGGCCGAATATCTAAGGTTTCCTCAGGAAGGTTCGTCCGCTGAGGGTTAGTCGGGACCTAAGCCGAGGCCGAAAGGCGTAGGCGATGGACAATCGGTTGATATTCCGATACCACTACTGATCGTTATTATCGATGGTGTGACGGAGAAGGATAGAGTGTGCTAGCTATTGGATGCTAGTCTAAGCGTTTAGGGAGTTAGGAAAGGCAAATCCGTCCTAACAATTCTGAGGCGTGATGGGGAAGGTTCTACGGAACCGAAGTACTTGATTCCATGCTTCCAAGAAAAGCATCTAGAGAGAGATGTAGTGCCCGTACCGCAAACCGACACAGGTAGATGAGGAGAGAATCCTAAGGCCGGCGGAAGAATCACAGTTAAGGAACTAGGCAAATTGACCCCGTAACTTAGGGAGAAGGGGTGCCTGCGAGAGCAGGCCGCAGAGAATAGGCCCAAGCAACTGTTTAGCAAAAACACAGGTCTCTGCTAAAGCGAAAGCTGATGTATAGGGGCTGACGCCTGCCCGGTGCTGGAAGGTTAAGGGGAACACTTAGCGCAAGCGAAGGTGTGAACTTAAGCCCCAGTAAACGGCGGCCGTAACTATAACGGTCCTAAGGTAGCGAAATTCCTTGTCAGGTAAGTTCTGACCCGCACGAATGGCGTAATGACTTGGGCACTGTCTCAACTGTGAATCCGGCGAAGTTGTAGTGCGAGTGAAGATGCTCGCTACCCGCGATTGGACGGAAAGACCCCGTAGAGCTTTACTGTAGCTTAGCATTGAATTTCGGTATTGTCTGTACAGGATAGGTGGGAGACTGGGAAATCAGGGCGTCAGCCTTGATGGAGTCGTCCTTGGGATACCACCCTGACAGTACTGAGGTTCTAACTGGATGCCATGAATCTGGTGACAGGACATTGTTAGGTGGGCAGTTTGACTGGGGCGGTCGCCTCCTAAAAAGTAACGGAGGCGCCCAAAGGTTCCCTCAGAACGGTCGGAAATCGTTCGAAGAGTGCAAAGGCAGAAGGGAGCCTGACTGCGACACCCACAAGTGGAGCAGGGACGAAAGTCGGGCTTAGTGATCCGGTGGTACCTCGTGGGAGGGCCATCGCTCAACGGATAAAAGCTACCTCGGGGATAACAGGCTGATCTCCCCCAAGAGTCCACATCGACGGGGAGGTTTGGCACCTCGATGTCGGCTCGTCGCATCCTGGGGCTGAAGTAGGTCCCAAGGGTTGGGCTGTTCGCCCATTAAAGCGGCACGCGAGCTGGGTTCAGAACGTCGTGAGACAGTTCGGTCCCTATCCGTCGCGGGCGTAGGAAATTTGAGAGGAGCTGTCCTTAGTACGAGAGGACCGGGATGGACTGACCTCTGGTGCACCAGTTGTTCCGCCAGGAGCACAGCTGGGTAGCTAAGTCGGGAAGGGATAAACGCTGAAAGCATCTAAGCGTGAAGCCCACCTCAAGATGAGATTTCCCATAGCATAAGCTAGTAAGACCCCTTGAAGAACACGAGGTTGATAGGTCAGAGGTGTAAGTGCAGTAATGTATGTAGCTGACTGATACTAATAGGTCGAGGGCTTGACCAAGTTAAAGATATTTCAATGATTATGTGCAATTTTCAGAGAACAACTCTGAAAATATGTTGACAAAATAAAATATAGTTTGTATAATTTATTTTGTAATGAATCTGGTGATGATGGCATAGAGGAAACACTCCTTCCCATACCGAACAGGAAAGTTAAGCTCTATAGCGCCAATGGTACTGCATGGGAGACTGTGTGGGAGAGTAGGACGTTGCCAGGTAACAACTGGATCTTTAGCTCAGTTGGTTAGAGCAACCGGCTCATAACCGGTAGGTCCGGGGTTCGAGTCCCTGAAGGTCCACCATTTTGGGGGTATAGCTCAGTTGGGAGAGCACCTGCCTTGCACGCAGGGGGTCAAGAGTTCGAATCTCTTTATCTCCACCATAAAAGGAATTACTTTTGTAATTCCTTTTTTTTGTATAAAAAAGTATAGAGCTTTAAATAGTATATAGTGTTTCTATATGATTAAAGTTTATAAAAGACATTAAGAAAGAAGTAGTATTACAATAGGGCAAATAAAAGAGCTATTATTTAAGTTTTTAATTAAATAATAGCCTTTTTGTTTATATATCAAATATTGTGAGATAATTGATAGTAGATATTGATAGTGATATCATTATTACGTACATAAGTTTAAATGAGAGGTATATGTTATTATGTTATATAGAGTGAAACAATTTATATGGGCTATTACAGCGCCATTTAAGCCTATTAATGAAGAAATATTAAATAAATATTTAAATAAGGAAGAAAAGGTTTTATTTAATAAGCTAGGTAAATCAGATAAGCATCATTCTATAAGAGTTTGTAAAGATGCATTAAATACATATTCAAATAAAACTAATATAGATGAAAAGAAACTAGCTAAGATAGCTTTATTACACGATATAGGTAAGAGTGAACATAAGTTGAATGTAATTGATAAATCAGCTTTAGTTATCTTAGATAAGTTTATGAATGGGAATCTTATTAAATATAGTAATAATAAAAAAATAGATTTATATTATAATCATCCTAAGAAATCTATTAATATGTTAAAGAAATCAAGTGGCATATATGATAGAGAATTTTTAGAGGCTATAGAAAAACATCATTATAAAAGTGTAGGATCTAATATTTATTTAAAGATTATAAAAGAGTGCGATGATAATAATTAAGATAGGGGGATTTAGATGAATTCTAATGAGAGACGAAACGACATTATAAAAATGTTAATCAACTTAAATGAACCAGTTAAAGGAAGTAATTTAGCAAAAAAATATAATGTAACGAGGCAAATAATTGTTAAGGATATAGCATTATTAAGAGCAAGAGGAGAAAATATTATAGCAACACCAGATGGGTATATGGTAGGTGGAGATAAAATTAATAAAATTACAGTTATAGTTGCTGTTAATCATAAAGAAGATGACTTAGAGCATGAATTAGGAACTATAGTTAAGTATGGAGGGGTCGTGGAAGATGTTATTGTAGAACACCCTTTATATGGAGAAATAAAAGGAATGTTAATGATAAAGAACCTAAATGATTTAGAAAATTTTATGAAAAAATATAATAATAGTAGTGCGAAGATGTTATCCATGTTAACAAATGGAATACATCTACATACTATATCTGCTGATACACAGGATAATATCAATTTAATATTAGATGAACTAAATAAAAGAGGTTTTTTAATTAAATAAGGTGGAGGAATAATATTTAATGGATTATGATGTATTAATTTTAGGCGGTGGAATATTAGGATGTTCTGTTGCTTATGAAATGTCAAAGTATAATTTGAATATTGCATTAATAGAAAAAGATTATGATATAGTTGATGATATCTCATTTGTGAATACATCAGTTATTTATGATGGTTCAGAGACATCAAATGAATTAATGTCATCTCTTGAGAAAAATGGAAGTAAACTAATTGAAGAGGCTTGTTCCAAATTCAATGTTGCCTATAAGAAGGTAGGAGCTTTAAGGATAGCAGCAGATGAAAAAGGTATAAAGGATTTAATTAATATGTATGATAGGGCTAAAAAGAGGGGAATAGAAAATGTACACTTAATTGATAGCTCAGATGTATATGATATAGAACCTAATATAAAATATGATGTGAAAAAATCATTATACTCAGAAAATGTAGCGATAATAGCACCCTATGATTTAGCTATAGCATATGGAGAGGTAGCTGCAGATAACGGGGTAAATTTTCGATTTGAAGAGAAAGTCCTAGATATAAAGAGTATATCAAAGGGATTTAAAGTAACTACAAATAAAAATAAATTTACATGTAAGGTTGTAATTAATACTATTCCAAATAAGAAATACATGATAGATGGTGAAGAAGTTAATAGGCATGAAGTAATGAATAACACAACTTATTTGGTAGTAGATGGGGATGATGGGAATGACCTAAGTAAGGTCATTATTAATACCATAGATGAAGATAAGTTCGTTTTAAATATACCTAACCTATCTAATGGATACATCATTGGAATTAAGAGCTCTCATCAATTAACTGTAGAAGATGGAATAAAATATGCTAATAAGGTATTTCCGGAGGTTAAAAGAAATAATATAAGTAACATATTTAATGAACAATGCAATAAAAACCTAATGTATATTGATGATAGTAAAATTGATATGGGTTATATAAGTATAACGGGAACTCACTATGGGAAAATTACAATTGCACCTGCTATAGCTAAAACAATGAGCTATACTATAGCAAATAATATGAAAGCTACTTATAAAAAGAACTTTGTTGATAAGAGAAGAGAAGTATATAGATTTAGGGAAATGAATAAAAATCAAAGGAATGAAATAATTTCACTAGATAAGAGATATGGAAATATAGTATGTGTTTGCAATCAGGTATCTGAAGGAGAAATAGTTGATTGTATAAGAAGACCATTAGGTGCAAGAACTATAGAGGGAATAAAGAGAAGAACCGGTGCTGGCCTTGGAAGTTGTTATGGTTCATATTGTGATAGAAAAATATTAAATATTTTAGCAAGGGAAATGAATAAAAGACCTAGTGATGTAGTAGAAGACTCAAAGAATTCCCAATTGTGGCCTAGTAGAATTAAAGAATTTAATGGTGTTTAGGGGGATAAGATGAAAGAGACATTTACAAGCATAGTAAGGATAAAGGGCGATGAAAGAAATCGTGTTATATCTGTAAAAAGCAATAAAGAAGTAGATAGAAGTGATTTTGTTGAATTTTCTAAGGTACTAAGTAGAATATATGTTGGAAGTTCAACTAAAGCAGGGGATATTATATGTAAAAATATACTTAATACAGGTATAGATATAATTTGTACGAAGAATATAGATAATAATATTTAGTAAAATATTGACAAGAAACAATGAGTTATAATATAGTAATGATATATTATAATTTAATATTAAACCTATGAAGAGGCTAGTAATAATAATTAAAATTTTAGAGAGTCAGTGGCTGGTGTAAACTGATATTTAGTTATTATGAATCCACCTTGGAGGGACTGTGATGAGCAGTACGGGAAATCGTTAAATTATTTAAGTGGATAGATATTTCTATCAATTAGGGTGGCAACGCGGAGTCTTTCGTCCCTTTTCAGGGGATGAATGGACTCTTTTTTGTATGTAAATTAATATATAGGAGGAATTTAATAAATGTTAGATTTAAAATTTGTAAGAGAAAATCCTGAAGTTGTAAAAAAGAATATTCAAAATAAGTTTCAAGATAGTAAACTTCCATTAGTAGATGAAGTTATAGCTTTAGATATCGAAAATAGAAAGACAAAAACAGAAGCTGATGAATTAAGAGCATCAAGAAATAAGATATCGAAGCAAATTGGTGCTTTAATGGCGCAAGGTAAGAAAGATGAAGCTGAAGAAATAAAGAAGCAAGTTACAGCTCAATCTGAACGTTTAGCACAATTAGAAGAAAAAGAATCAGAATTAGATAAAAAGATTACTGATATTATGATGGTTTTACCTAATATCATTGACCCAACTGTTCCAATAGGAAAAGATGATAGCGAAAATGTTGAGTTAGAGATTTTTGGAGATCCAGTTGTACCTGAATTTGAAATTCCATATCATACAGATATAATTGAAAAGTTAAATGGAATAGATTTAGATAGTGCAAGAAAGGTTGCTGGAAATGGGTTCTACTACCTTATGGGAAATATCGCTAGACTTCATTCAGCTATTATCTCATATGCAAGAGACTTCATGATAGATAGAGGATTCACATACTGTATACCTCCATTCATGATAAGAAGTAATGTAGTTACTGGAGTAATGAGCTTTGCTGAAATGGATGCAATGATGTATAAAATTGAAGGTGAAGATTTATATTTAATAGGTACAAGTGAGCATTCAATGATTGGTAAGTACATAGATACAATATTACCAGAGGAATCATTACCTCAAACTTTAACTAGTTATTCACCTTGTTTTAGAAAAGAAAAGGGAGCACATGGAATAGAAGAAAGAGGTATATATAGAATTCACCAGTTTGAAAAACAAGAGATGATAGTTGTATGTCATCCAGATGAAAGTAAGATGTGGTTCGATAAGTTATGGAAAAATACAGTTGATTTGTTTAGAACTTTAGATATACCAGTAAGAACTTTAGAATGTTGTTCAGGAGATCTAGCAGATCTAAAAGTTAAGTCTATAGATGTAGAGGCTTGGTCACCAAGGCAAAAGAAGTACTTTGAAGTTGGAAGTTGTTCTAACTTAGGAGATGCACAAGCTCGTAGATTAAAGATACGTGTAAATGGTAAGGATGGTAAGTACTTCGCTCATACATTAAATAATACTGTAGTTGCACCACCTAGAATGTTAATAGCATTCTTAGAAAATAATTTAAATGAAGATGGATCTATAAATATTCCAAAGGCATTACAACCATATATGGGTGGTATGAGTGTTATAAAGTAATTATTTAGGTTAGTTATCAATGGATAACTAGCCTTCTTTTTTGGAATAATAGAATATGAAAAGGCTCGGGTTATTGATATAAGCGATAGAAGCATATTTTAAGTATATTATGATATGAAAAACATGAATAGGTGTAAGAAATAGTGGATTTAGTCATATTATTTTATATTTTAAATAAAAAAAGTGATATTTTTGTTGACATACTATATAAAAACTTGGTATAATACAATTCGTGATATGGAGAGATGGTCGAGTTGGTTTAAGGCACCGGTCTTGAAAACCGGCGTACCTTCACGGGTACCCAGGGTTCGAATCCCTGTCTCTCCGCCACAAAAAACCTCAACAATTTGTTGAGGTTTTTTTATATTTCTAAATATATTCGTAAATGAACTTTGCAACAGAGTTATCTGTATTCTTACCAATTATTTCAGTTGAGATATCCTTTAGGTCTTGTACAGCATTTTCAACAGCATAACATTTATCAGATATATTAAACATAGGAATATCATTTAAATTATCGCCAAAGGTTATTAAATTTTCAAAGCTATATCTATCTTTTATCATGTTAATAGCATTTGCTTTTGAAGATTTTATATCATATATCTCTAGATTAACTATATCCTTATTATAGGTATCTCTATATTTAACAATATATAAATCACTAAGTAATTTTAATTTTTCATATAGTATGCTAATTTTATCTTCATAGTCCATGATTGTAAAATATAAAACATCAAAATTTGGATTTAATTCTCCCTGGATAAAGGTTTTATATTTAGTTGCTTTTCTTGAATTATAAAATTCTAACTGATAAGGATGCGTAAGTTTATCATAATATACGTAAAGGTGATTATTATTAATAGTATAAACAAAAGCATTAATATTAAAGGATTTTATTATTTGATATATTTCTAATCCTTTTTCCTTTGGTAAAGAAGTGAAGTTTAAATATTTATCATTTTTTATATCATAAATTGCAGAACCATTCATAGTTATTATGGGAAGCTTTATATTAATATCTTTTAGTATATTAACAATAGTAGCTGGAGTTCTTGCTGTTGCAATAGTAAAATTAATACCATTTTCTATTGATTTATTTAATAAAATAGCACTTTCTGGAGATACTTCAGCAGAATTATTCAATAAAGTACCATCTAAGTCTGAAACAAATAAAGTCATACTTTACCTCCTAATATAAGATACTTTATTATATAATATAAATTAATTATTTTAAAATAATCTATAAAAATATAATTTAATTTCAAATAATCTGTTGACAATATATTGTGTGGTTGATATAATAGCATCTGTAAGTTATGGAGAGATGGTCGAGTTGGTTTAAGGCACCGGTCTTGAAAACCGGCGTACCTTCACGGGTACCCAGGGTTCGAATCCCTGTCTCTCCGCCACTATATTTTTTTATTTAGAAGGCACATGGAGAATTACTCAAGTGGCTGAAGAGGCGCCCCTGCTAAGGGCGTAGGCTGGGCAACTGGCGCCCGGGTTCAAATCCCGGATTCTCCGCCAAAAAGCATCTAACTTTTGTTAGATGCTTTTTTATTTAAAATATTACAAAAAGTAACAAACTCTATTTGTTAATAATATTATATATGTTACAATTTATAATGTGGTTATAAACGATTGGGGGATAAAATGAAGAGAGAAATAAGGAATAATGTTAAGAGAAAGCAGATGTTTATAGTAACTATAATGGTTATCCTAATTTCTAGTGTTGGACTTATTGGGGTATCTAATGTAATTACAACAAAGGCAGCTGAACGAGAAAAATTAAAAATTAAGAATGAAAAAATAATGGAGTTAAATGAACAAATTAAAGGAATATATGATAATGAAAATAAGGCTATAGAGGAAGCTATAAATAACATGGTAAAAGGATCAGATAATTATGGAGTTTATTATGAGGATTTAATAAGTGGACAAGCTATAGCTTACAATGAAAATAAATATTTTACTGCAGCAAGTACAATTAAAGTAGCACTTGTTATGAATGTTGCAGATACAATACAACGAGGAGAATTAAAAGGTACTGATACAGTACTTTATACATCTGAAGAATATGAGGGAGGAACTGGAATACTTCAAGATTACGTGGTTGCTGATAAAACAGAGGTAGAGGTTTCTAAGCTTATGGAATTAGCTATAACTTATTCTGATAATATAGCTACTCAGATGTTAAAAAAGACTTGTGAACCAATATGCTCCTATGTGTTAAAAATAACTGGTGAGCCTAGAAATGATGAAATAAATAATTTAACAGCAAAGCAACAAGGAATAATATTAAAGAGATTATATGATAATCCAGATAATAATCCACTTTATGACACTATAATAGGATACATGAAAAATACTATCTTTCATGATAGGTTAGATAAGTATCTACCTTATGAGGTAGTAGCTCATAAAATAGGAAGTTATAATGAATATACACATGATACAGGAATAGTATATTCAGAAAGACCATATTCATTATCTGTTTATACTAAATCTATTAATACCGAACCTATGGCCAAGCTTTCGAAGGCAATATATGATTTAAAAATAAGTACTGATGAGCAAGTTAAATCATTAAAAGAAGCGTATAAAAATGAGTATGGTATTGATTTAGAAGAAGTTAATTAGAGTATCTACCAAAGATACTCTTTTTTTATATTTATAATACTTATAAAATAGAAATATAGGGAAAGTATTAAAAGAAGAGATTAAATTCTTATAGGAGTAAAAAGTATGGGAATAAGATTTATTTATGGTAGAGCAGGAAGCGGAAAAAGTACATATTGTTTAAATTCAATAAAGAATAGGATAAATGATAATAATGGTAATAGATTAATTTACTTAGTACCTGAACAATATACATTTCAAAGAGAAACTATGTTATTAAAAGATGTAGGAGAAGAAGGTTTATTGAGAGCCCAAGTTTTAAGCTTTAAAACTATGGCTCAAAGGGTTTTCGAGGAATGTGGTGGAAGGGTTCATGATAGAATGAGAGATGCCGGAAAGAGCATGCTTATTCATAAAATATTGCAAGAAAGTGAAGAAAATCTTCAATATTTTAATAGGATTTCAAAAGAGCAGGGATTTACAGATATAATATCAGATACTATAACCGAATTTAAGAAGTATAATGTTACTCCCAGTGTATTAAGAGAAGGAATAACTAAAATAGATGATGAGGAGTTACAATGGAAGTTAACAGATTTAGCTAATATATTTGAGAAATTTGATCTAAGTATTTCAGAAAACTTAGTTGATACTGATGATGAGTTAACATACTTAGCAAATAAGTTAAATAATTGTGGTTTATATGATAATGCAGAGATATGGATAGATGAATTTACAACATTTACTCCTCAGCAGATGGAAGTAATAAAGGTATTAGCTAAGAAATGTAAGGGGGTAAATATAGCTCTTTGCATGGATGAAGTTATCAGTGGTGATAGCAGTGAAGTAACTGATATATTTAATCCTTTAAAAACAACAGAATTAAGAATACTTAACATGATGAGAAATGAGCATATAGGATATGAGCAGCCAGTAAATTTAAATAATAATAAAAATAATAGATTTAAAGATAATGATGAGTTAAAGCATCTAGAAAAGTATTTCTTTACATATCCATTTAAAAGTTATAAGCAAGATGTAAATACTATACGTTTGTATAAAGCAAATAATTCTTATGATGAAGTTGAGAATGTAGCAAAGGAAATATTAAGGTTTGTAAGAGATAAAGGATATAGATTTAGAGATATTTCGGTTGTGTGTAGAAATATAGATGACTATGAAAAAATAGCTACAGTTATATTTAATGAATATGATATACCATTTTTCTTAGATAAAAAGATTGATATATTAAGCAATCCATTAATAATTCTTATACTATCATCAATAGAAGTGATGATCAGAAATTGGTCATATGAAAGTGTATTTAAATATCTGAAGAGTGGTTTAGTTAACATAGATAGACATGAAATAGATATTTTAGAAAACTATGTGCTTGCTAATGGGATAAAAGGATTTAAGTGGACAAATGAATTGAGTATATCAGAGGAAGATAATGATGAAATAGATCCTATAAAAGTTATGATTAAGGTTAGAGAACCATTACTTAACCTACATTCTAAAATAAGAGGTAATAAGAGTGTAAAAGCAATATGTACTGCTATTTACGAGTTCTTAGTTGAATTAGACTGTTTTAATAGGATAGAAGAATGGATAAGTGAATTTGATGAGAATGGTATGCAAGGTAATGTTATGGAGTACCAACAGGTATCAGAGATAGTGATAGATATATTAGATCAGGCAGTTGATGTTATAGGAGAGGATTTAATTACAATAAATGAATTCTATAAGGTTTTAAATGCAGGCTTTCAAAATAAGGAGATAGGTATAATACCAATAGCATTAGATCAAGTAAATATAGGAGATATAGCAAGAATAAAGGGTAGAAATGTAAAAGTACTATTTATAGTTGGAGTTAATGACGGGATACTACCAGCAGCAAATAAAGATGAGGGGATTTTATCTGATAGGGATAGGGATCTACTTAAAGAAAATGGGATAGAGTTATCATCAAGTACCAGAGCTAAAGTTTTTGAAGAACAGTATATGGTATACACTGCATTGACATTAGCTAGTGATTACTTAATGATAAGTTATCCTATGGCTGACTTTGAAGGAAAGTCATTGAGGGCATCTATTGTAATACCAAGATTAAAGAGAATTTTTCCTAAGCTAATAGAAGAAAGTGATTTATTTAATTTAAAGGAAAAATCAGATAAGTATAGTAAGGTTACTGCTCCAATACCAACCTTTAATGAATTAATATTAGCCTTAAGAAGAAATTACGAGAGTGAAGATGTAGAGGATTATTGGAAGGATGTATATTGTTGGTATAAAGATAAGGAAGAGTTTTATAATAAGTCAGGAAATATACTTGAAGGGTTAAAATATTCTAATGATGGAGAGGTAGTAGCTAGAGAAAAACTTAAGAAGTTATATAGCATAAAAGATGGTAGATTACTATTTAGTGTTTCAAGATTAGAAAATTATGCAGAATGTCCATTTTCATATTTTATAAAATATGGTCTTAAAGCTAGGGATAGAAAAGTATATGAATTTTCAGCTCCAGATTTGGGTTCTTTTATGCATGAAATTTTAGATGAGTTCACTAATAAGGTTAAGAGAGAAAGAATATCTTGGTCAGAATTAAACTCTGAAAGATGTAGGAGTATAGTATCTGATTTAATAGAAAAAAAGCTGATTGAAGATAGTAATTCTATACTTAATAGTAGTAAAAAATATAAGTATTTTACTAATAGATTTAAAAGAGTTATAGCAAAGTCTGTATCAGTTTTAGCTGAACAAATGAGAAAAGGACAATTTGAGATATTTAGTAATGAATTTCAGTTTGGTAATTTAAGAGATGGAGCCCCAATTAAGCTAGAACTACCTTCAGGAGAAGAGGTATATCTTACTGGAAGAATAGATAGAATAGATAGTTTAGATCTTCATGGAAACACTTATATAAGAGTAATAGATTATAAATCAGGTTCTAAGAAGTTTGATTTAAATGAATTATATTATGGATTACAAATTCAGTTATTAGTTTATTTAGATGCGATTCTTAAGAATTCAGAATATATACTTCATACTCAAGCTATGCCAGGGGCAATATTATATTTTAAAATTGATGACCCTATTATAAAAAGTAAGTCAGAGCTTCAGGATGAGGAGATAAGAAAACAAGTATTAGATAAGCTAAAGATGAATGGATTGCTTTTAAAGGATGCTGAATTAGTAAAAGCAATGGATAACGATATGGAGACATATTCATTAGTAATACCAGCAACATTTAAAAAGGATGGAGACTTTTCTTCAAATAGTTCAGTAATTACTGAAGAGCAATTTAACATATTAAGAGAATACGTTAATTTTAAGATGATTGAGTTATGTGAGGATATGTTAAGTGGCAAAATAAGAATAGAACCATGTAAGAATCAAAGAACTTCTTATTGTGATTACTGTGACTATTCAGCTATATGTCAATTTGATACGAGTATAAAAGACAATAAATATAAACTTGTTTTAAAGAAGGATGATAAAGAAATATGGAATGATATGATAGAAAAGGTTAAAGGAGGTTCAGAGGATGGGGGAAACTAAGTGGACAGAAGAACAGCTTAAGGCGATAGAGACAAGAAGGTGCAACTTATTAATAGCAGCAGCAGCCGGTTCAGGGAAAACAGCTGTATTAGTTGAAAGAATAATAAGAATTATAACAAATGAAGAGAGTCCAGTAGACATAGATAGATTATTAGTTGTTACATTTACTAGTGCAGCTGCATCAGAGATGAGGGAAAGAATAGCATCAGCTATAACAAAAGCATTAGAGAAAAGTCCAAATTCAAAGAACCTTCAAAAGCAACTTACATTATTAAGTAGAGCTAATATAACTACAATGCATTCTTTTTGTTTAGAAGTTATAAAAAATAACTTTCATATAATTGATTTAGACCCTGCCTTTAGAATATTAGATGAAACAGAAGGAATGTTATTAAGAAGTGAAGTATTAGAGGAATTATTTGAAGATAAATATGAAAATGATGATAAAGAGTTTTTAGATTTAGTAGAAGCGTATAGTGATTCAAAAAGTGATGATAAGTTAAAAGATATAGTATTAGATTTATATAAATTCTCAATGAGTGGACCATGGCCTCAAAGATGGTTAAGAGATAAGAGTGAAGAATTTAATATAGGTACTATTGAAGACCTAGATAAGAGTTCATGGATGAAGGTATTTATAGAAAACTTAGTTATTGAGTTACAAGGGTTGATTAGTATGGAGGAAAAGGCCTTAGAGCTATGTGAAGAAACTAGTGGCCTGGAACCTTATATAGATACCTTTAGAGATGATATAACAATGCTACAGATGATTTATGAACATTTAGGTGCCGGAGTAGTGGAGATATATAATAGATTATCTTCAGCTAGTTTTTCAAAATTAAAAACTGTAAGGAAAGCCAATGTATCTGATGAGAATGTTCAAAGTAGAGTAAAAGCTATAAGAGATGACGTTAAAAAGAAAATAAATAAGTTAAGAGATGAAATATTTTCTATGACACCAGATGAAATGTTACATTCAGTTAAATCATCATATCCTTATATGAAAACACTATCTAACTTAGTGATAGAATTCCAAGATAAGTTCTCTAATGCTAAAAAGGAAAGGGGAGCTTTAGATTTTAATGATTTAGAACATTTATGTTTGAAGATATTAACTAGTGAGAACTCAGGGGTTGCTGATAATTTTAAGGAATATTTTGATGAAGTACTAGTAGATGAATATCAAGATTCAAACGCAGTTCAGGAAGCAATTATAGATTTAGTATCTAGGAAATATAGTGATGACCCAAATGTATTTATGGTTGGAGATGTTAAGCAAAGTATATATAGATTTAGACAGGCAAAGCCAGAATTATTTCTTGAAAAGTATAATACTTATTCAAAAGAACAAGGAAAAAACGTAAAAATTCAACTTTATAAAAACTTTAGAAGTAGGGATGAAGTAATTAAAGGTGTAAATTATATCTTTAAAGAGATAATGTCTAGGGTTGTTGGTGAGCTAGAGTATACCGATGAAGAAGCTTTGAATTTAGGCGCTAGTTATAAGGACGCAGAAGATGATAACTATGTAGTTGGCGGCAAAATAGAATTAAATATATTGGATAAGTCAACAGAGGTTGAGGAAGAAATATTAATTGAAGAAGAAGAAGATTTAGGAGCTATAAACCTAGAGGCTAGAATTGTTGCTAACAGAATAAAAGAGTTATTAAGTAATAAGGATGGAAAAGTATTTAAGGTATTAGATAAAGTAACAGGAGAATATAGGCCTGTAACGTACAAGGATATAGTTATACTATTAAGGGCTACAAAAAACTGGTCAGAAGTATTTTTAGATGAACTTGGTGCTGAGGGAATACCAGTTTACGCTGATACAGGATCAGGATATTTTGAATCAATAGAGATAAGAACTATAATGTCTTTACTTAAAGTGATAGATAATCCTATGCAGGATATACCTTTAATAGCTGTATTAAGATCACCTATAATGAGTTTTTCAGCTGAAGATCTTACTAATATTAGATTAGTAGATAAAGATAAATACTTTTATGAGAATATAATATCCATATCAAATGAAGAATTTGATTGTGAAAAAGAGCTTATTGAAAAGTGTAATATTTTCTTAGAGAGATTAAATGTATGGAGAAAGAAATCTATATATACACCAATAGATGAATTTATATGGTACCTATATACTGATACTGCTTATTATGGATATGTTGGAGCAATGCCAAATGGAGTGTTAAGACAGGCCAATTTAAGAATACTTTTTCAAAGAGCTAAGCAATATGAACAAACAAGTTTTAAAGGATTATTTAATTTTATCAACTTTATCAATAAGTTAAGAAAGTCTTCAGGGGATATGGGAAGTGCTAAAGTTTTAGGCGAGAATGAAGATGTTGTTAGAATAATGAGTATACACAAAAGTAAGGGGCTTGAGTTTCCCGTAGTATTTGTGTGTGGATCAGGAAAGCAATTTAATTTAATGGATTTAAATAATAATATCTTATATCATGAAGAATTGGGATTTGGTCCAGAACTTGTTGATTTAGATAAGAGAGTAAGCTATCCAACTTTACCTAAAGAAGCAATAAAGCAGAGAATAAGGCTTGAAACATTATCAGAAGAAGTGAGAATTCTTTATGTTGCGTTTACTAGAGCTAAGGAAAAGTTAATCATAACTGGTGCTGTTAATGGATTGGAAAAGTGGATAACTAAGTGTTGCAATGCTGCAGCTTTGGATAGGAATATAATACTTCCATCAGAGGTATTAAAGGGTAAGTCGTATTTAGATTGGATTGGTATGGCTATATGTAAGCATAGAGATGGGGAAAGTTTAAGAGAGTTAGTTGGAGCAAATGACATAAGCATAAAAGATGATTTATCCACATGGAGTGTAAAAACATGGACTAAATCTGATTTGATTGTGGATAAAAAAAATTCAGATGTGGATGAAATTAATGAAGAGAACCTGTTGATAAATTTTGATTGTTCATCTGTGGATAAGGAAATAGAAAGAAGATTAGATTTTAGATATAAATTTAGAGAATCTACATTAATAAAAAGTAACTTCTCAGTTTCTGAATTAAAAAAGAAGAATTTTGAACAGGTTCCTGTAATAGATACAGAAGAATTATTTAAAGAAGATATATGCAATATAAAGCCTAAGTTCTTACAAGAAGAAAGAGGTCTTACAGCAGCTGAAAAGGGTACAGCTATGCACTTTGTAATGCAGAAGGTAGATTTAAGTAGAGTAAGTACTATTGAAGAAATAAAAGTGCAATTAAAAGAGCTTGTTGATAGGGAACTACTTAGTAAAGAAGAATATAAAGTAATAAGTCCATATAAGGTTAAGAAGTTTTTTATTAGTAAACTTGGGGAAAGAATGCTAAGTGCACATAATAGAGGAGATATAGTATATAGAGAATTACCATTCTATACGGAGATAGATGTTCATAGAATAGATCCTGATTTACCGAAGGATGTTGAAGGGGATAAAGTTAGGTTACAAGGAGTTATTGATAGTTTCTTTTATGAGGATAATGAAGTTATACTCTTAGATTATAAGACTGACTATGTTGAACAAGGAAACGAAGAAGAGTTAATAAATAAGTATAGAATGCAAATTCAGTATTATAAAGAAGCTTTAGAAAAAATAACTAAGACAAAAATAAAGGAATGTTACTTATATTCATTTTATTTAGAGAAGGAAATATTAGTTGAGGTGAACTAGAAAATGTCTAGTTCGCCTCCTTTTTTATATATTTTTTTGCTTCTTTAAGGAGAAGTGTAGTATCGTTATTTATTGTTTCATTAATAACAAGAGTTAATAGGTGGTTTAAAGTTTCACCAATTATTTTCCCAGAGTTGAGTTGAAGGTTACTTTTTAGTATGGAGCCATCTATATTAAGTTCTTTTATATACAGAGCATCTTTATTAGAAATTATATAATTAGAGTGTTTTTTAAAAATATCTAATTTTTTTTCTTCTAAGACTTCATATAAACTAATTAAATTATTAATATTATTTCTACCAACATTAGCAATAATGTTTTTTATTTCAATTTTAGAGGCAGTATTACTTAGGTACTTATAGTTGCTGATAAATAAACATATTTTATTTATTTCGTTATTGCTAAACCTAAGCTCCTTCAATAATAGTTTTACTTTATCAGGATCACTATTTTTAAATAGTCCACTAATTCTTATACAAATATCTTTAGGTAAAAGGGATAGGTTTTTATTTAAATGAATAACGTCCCCTATATTTGAGAAAATAAGTGGAGAAATTTGAGTTTCATTTAAATAATTTAATCCTTTAATAGGATTAGAACATAACAAGATTTTTTCGAGTTCATCCCTAATTCGTTCTTTACTAATGTTATTTATAAGTTTATAGTTGTTCTTTATACTAGAATAAGTTTTTTTATCAATATTAAAATTTAATTGAGCACTAAATCTTATAGCTCTAAGCATTCTTAAAGCATCTTCATTAAAACGGGTATTTGGATTACCAACACATTTTATTAGCTTACTATTTAAGTCATTTAATCCATTAAAATAGTCCAATAGACCAATTTTATAGTTATAGGCAAATGCATTTATAGTAAAGTCTCTTCTAGACAAATCATCTTTTATATTAGTAACAAATTTTACTTCATTAGGGTGCCTATTATCGATATACTGTCCTTCTGTTCTATATGTAGTAACTTCATATGGTATTTCATTAATAAGTATTGTAATAGTTCCATGTTTAATCCCAGTAGGAATAGTTTTTGAAAATAATTGTTGTGTAATATCTGGTGGAGCAGAAGTAGCAATATCATAGTCTGTTGGAGTTTTGTTAAGAAGTAAGTCTCGAATGCATCCACCCACCATGAAAGCTTCATATCCATTCTTATAAAATGTATCTATAATTAATTGTACATTGCTAGGAATATTAAAGTTCATATTATTCCTCCTAAAAAAAATTACCTCAATGAATATTATAAGATATCCATTGAGGTAAGTTAAGCTTAAGATATTTTAAATTTAAGTAATTATATGGTCTCATGCAATATTTATAAAAACAATATTAACTAGCTTTTATTTAATTATTACTTTGGTACCCTTTGGAATATTATCATATATCCATTTAGAATCTTCATCCTTTAATCTAATGCATCCATGAGATGCTGGAGTTCCTAGTGTGTAATCTACTATATTTGTTTTTTCTTTATTATAAGGAAGTGAGTGGAATAAGTAGTCACCTAAGAACTGAACCCAGTACTTCCCCCCTTGGTTATATTGCTCAGAGAAGAACCATTGCCCTTTTTCTTTGATAGTATAAACACCTTGAGGAGTTTCTTCCCCCTTTATACCTGTAGAGCAAGTAAAAGTCTTATCTAGATTCCAATTTCTTAAATTTCCATTATAAATATAAGTTTTTTGAGCATTTAAATCTACATGAATTAAATAAGGAGTCAAGCTTTCAATAACTAATTCGTTTATATTTGAAGTTGATATATTGTTGATAATAGATGCAGAGGCAGCTTGCTCAGTTTCATTTTGTTTTGCTAAATAATTAGATCTATTATTTTTTATTTCATTAGTTTTATCAAGTATTTCATTATCATTTCCTAGTATATAATTAACATCTTCAATTAGACCCAATGCCTTTGTATAATAATGATTACTAGATAATTCATCAACTTGATTTAATAAGTCAGATTTTATATTTGTTTTACATTTATTCATATAGGATAGAGCATTTTTATATTCAGGGTCACTAGAATTAATTTTATTAAATGAATCATATGCCTTGGCATATTCCTGTGAATTAAATAGGGATACGCCTTTATTAAAGTCATTATTATCTGAACTAGTGAAAAGTGCAGTATTATCTGAAGAAGATAAGTTATATCTATATATTTCTTTAGTTATGTCGAGAGCATCATTTAAAGATATATCCTCATCAGAAATAGCTTCAGATAAATAATCTAATTTATCGTTAAAGTATTGAGAAAGGTCTTTTTCTAATAAGATAGCCTTAAATGGGTTAAGGTTTTCTGTAGTTAATACAATATTATTTGCATTAGAAAACTTCTTTTCATCAAAATAATAGGTAAAGTTACGTACCAATAATTTATAACTAAAAAACTCATATATAATTACAGATACTATAATTAATACAAAAAGTAGAATAGATGAATATAATTTAAAATTTGATTTATTACGTTTATTATTAACAAATAAATGCGAGCTATTATTATACATAAAAATCCTCCTTGATAAAGCGATATATAATAATCATTGACTAAAAGCATTAATATTAATCATTAGATATATAGATATTAGTTGAATTGAGTGTTAATAAAGATGTAGAATGTATTTATACTTAATATTGAGGTTATGGAGGATATAATGAAAAATAAAAGCTTTTTTGAGAAATTTAAAAATTCTATATATAACATAAGAGAGTTTCCAAACTATATACGAGAAGGTGTTGGAAAAGCAATATTATATGCTTTAATATTAAGCATTATTGTTGGTGGTATAAAAGGTATAACTACAACATTTAGTTTAAATAAGGATATAAATTTAGCTATACAAACTTTAGAAGATGATAAATATAAGTTTAAGATAGAAAATGGTACTTTAGATTTGGTTACCTCACCACTAAAAATAGATGATGGAAATACATTAATTTATTTAGATGAGAACAAGGATATTAGTCAATCTGAGGAATTAAAAAATATAACAGTTCATGTAGATTCGTACATACTTATATTAAAGGATGGTATTGTTACAAATTCAGAAGTAATGTTAGGGTTTTCTCAAGCAAAATATAGTGATTTTTTAGGTGATATGATTATTACTAATGATAATATCGTAGAAACCCTAAGATTAAGCAGTAAATTTATTTATGCAATTATACCTATAATTACAATACTTGAAACATTTATAACGTTAATTATGGATGCATTAATAATAGCTGCAATGTTATTATTAACTAATTTTATATTTAAATTAGGGCTAAGATTTTCTCAATTATTTTCTTTAGCCATATATACATCTACTTTGCCAGCAATACTAATACTTATTTTAAATGTAATTGTTCCTAATGTATATTTGGATTCTGTAAGGGTACTTGGAACTTTCCTTTATTCTTTTATAGTATTAAGAAATATGAGAAGTGAAATTGATGAAAATATGAATATTCAATAAAGAGGTGGCTATGCCACCTTTTTATATTTTATAATTAAGTTAAGAATAAATTTTGGAGGAGTTAAAATGAAAATAATTCATACTGGTGATTGGCACATAGGAAAAATAGTAAATGAGTTTTCAATGATAGATGATCAAAGATATATTTTAAATGAACTTATTAAATTAATAAATCTTGAAAAACCAGATGTTCTTATTATTGCTGGTGATATTTATGATAGATCTATTCCACCAGTAGAAGCCGTTGACTTGCTAAATGAAGTTTTTAGTAAAATATTAATAGATAATAAGGTTAAGATCGTAGCTATATCTGGAAATCATGATAGTGGAGAGAGAGTTTCTTTTGGTAGCAAAATATTAGAAAAAGAAGGTCTATATATACAAGGAATAATTGAAGATGAAATAAAAAGTATAAGGATAGATGATGAGGAAGGTAATGTTAACTTTTATATGATTCCCTATGTTGATCCAGCAATATTAAGAAGAAAGTTTAATAACCCTGAAATAAGAAATCATAATGATGCAATGAAAGCAGTAATTAATAGGATTAAGCCAAGCTTAAATGAAAATGAAAGAAATATAGTAGTTACACATGGATATGTAACATATAAGAGAAAGGATGACATAGATAAAGATGGAGAGAACTTATATGAATTAGCTGATTTAGAAGTATCAGATTCTGAAAGGCCTTTATCAATTGGAGGAACAGACCTAATTGATAGTGATAATTTTGATTGTTTCGACTATGTGGCTTTAGGTCACTTACATGGTAGACAAAAAGTTGGAAGAGAAGAAATAAGGTATTCAGGGTCATTAATGAAATATTCATTTTCAGAGATCAATCATAAAAAAGGTGTAGTTATTATTGAGATTGATGGAAATAAGAAGATTAACATAAGGCAAGAAGAGTTAAGACCAAAAAGAAATATGAGAATTATAAAGGGACCATTAGATGAATTAATAAAAGCAGGGTTAGAAGATTGTTCTAATAGAGAAGATTACATTCAAGCAATACTAACAGATGAAGGCGAGATAATAGATCCTATAGGAAAGCTAAGAAGTGTTTATCCTAACATAATGATTCTTAAGAGAGAAGAAAAGAAGGATATAGGAACAAGCCTTACAGCTGCATCAAAAGGATATAAAAGCAAAACTGAATTAGAATTATTTGAAGAATATTATGATAGATTAGGTTCCGGCGAATTTACAGAAGAGAAGAAGGAAGTAATAAGAAATGTAGTAAATGAAGTTTTTAGAGAGGGGGGAAAGTAATTGAGACCAATAAAGTTAATAATGTCTGCATTTGGGCCTTATGCAAAGGAAGAAGTAATAGATTTTGAAATTTTGAACGGAAAGAATATATTTCTAATTACTGGTCCTACTGGTGCAGGAAAAACAACTATTTTTGATGCAATTAGCTATGCATTATTTGGAGAGGCAAGTGGAAGTAGTAGAGAGAATGACTCTTTAAGAAGTGATTTTGCACAAAAAGATACATTAACATATGTAGAACTAGATTTTGAACTTAGAGGTGAAGTATATCATATAAGACGAGTTCCTCAACAACTAAAGCCCAAGGTAAAGGGAGAAGGATTTACTAATCATTCAGCAGAGGCTGAATTGGTGTTACCTGATGGAAAGGTAAAGACTGGTGCAATGAATGTAACAAATGAAATAAATGTTTTAATGGGAATAAATAAAGAACAGTTCAAGCAAATTGTCATGTTACCTCAAGGAGAATTTAAAAGGTTATTACTTGCGGACTCAAAAGAGCGTGAAGGTATATTTAGAAAGATCTTTAGCACATATACCTATGAAAAGATACAGTCACTATTAAATGATAAGGCTAGCACATTAAGGAAAGAGTTAGAAAAGTCACAAGATAGAGTTAGAACGAATGTTAAAAACATAAAAAGTAAAGAAGTTATAAATATCGATGATTTTATAGAATTTGATTCTTTAATAAATAAGATAGATTTAATAATAGAACAGGATACTTTGTCATATAAAGAATTAGAAAAAAGGTATAACGATATTTCCAAGGAAATATTAATTTTACAGGAAGGAAGGATAAAATCAAAAAATAATAATGACTTATTGAAAGAAAAAGAAAGTATATCTGAAAAAATTAATGAGATGCTTTTGAGAAAGAGTGAAATAGATAGAAAAGAAGTTATTTTAAAAAGAGCTATTAATGCTAAGGAAATAATATATATACAAGATAATTTATCTTCTAGGGAAAGAAGCAAAAAGCAAAAAGAGGAAGAAGTAGAATATAGTAAAAATATTTTAAATAGAGTAAAGGATGAATTAAGCAAGGCAGAGGAAAACTTAAAAGCTCAAGAAGAAAAAGAAGAAGAAAGAACTAAAATTAGAGAAGAGATAAGTGTTCTTAGGGAAAAGGAATCAAAGGTTAAAAGTATTGAAGATAAAAAAAGTAAGATAAAGATACTTAATAGAAATATAGACTTAAATAAGTTGAAAGCAGAAGAAGAAAATAGATTAATAAAAGGGCTAAAAAAAGAAAAGGAAGAAGTTACTGAGAGATTAAAAGTTATTAATGAGTTAGAAAAAGATAGGATTAAGTTAGAAGGTATTGAGAAGGAAAAGAATGAGTTAATTATTAAGGTTAGAGAAGTTTACAAGAATATAGCTAGATTTTATGAAGAGAAAAAGAAACATAGAGAAATTGCAGTAACATTTGAGGGAATTGAAGTTTCCTATAAGAACCAAAAAGAAGAGTACGAAAGAAAAGAAGAAATATACATGAAGGAGCAGGCAGGAATATTAGCTCTTAACTTAAAGAAAGATACTCCTTGTCCTGTATGCGGCTCTTTAGAACATCCTAGTCCAGCAAAAAGGATGGATAATATACCTACTGAAGAGGAATTAAAGAGTATTAAAAATATATATGAGAAAAAACAAGATGAATATAATAAGGTTCTAATGGAAATGGCCAAGGTGAAGCAATCAGTTGATGTAGTAATAAGTGATGCTATAACTCCTAGGTTAAAAGAATTATCTAATGAAATTAATTGTAGTGAGATATTTAATGAAAATTCATTTGAAGAAATAAAAATTAAAGGAATAGAGTTAAGCAATGAATTAAAGAATGTAAAAATTCAAAGAGAAGAGCTAGAAAAAGAAATAAGTAAAAAGGAAAAACTTGAATTAAGATTATCAGATATAGAAAAGTTACTTAATGATAAAGAGGATACTTTAAATAAGTTAAGTAATGAATATACAAATTTATTTGGTGAATTAAGAGCTGAAGAAGAGACTTTAAATAATATAGAGAAGGAAGTTCCAGAAGAATTAAGGTCGTTAAACTTATTAAATAAAAAAATAGTTAGTCTTGAAGAGTATTTAAATACATTAATAAAGAGTTTAGATTATGCAAGAGAGTTAAAAAATAGCCTTAATAATAAGTTAACTTCAGAGCAATCAAAGATAAAAGAATTAGGAAAATCAATAGATGAGTTAACCAATGATATAAAAGATATTAAAACTAGTATAGATACTAAGCTGAAAGAGTTAAACTTTATTGACTATGAGGAATATGAAGATTCTAAAAAGTATATTTCATTAATAGATTCTTATACCCTAGAAATTAATTCTTATAAGGAAGATATAAAATCTTTAAAGGATAGAGAAAAAGATTTAATAAAAAAGACAGAGAACCTTAAATTTGTAAATTTAGAAGAATTAGATTGTGAGATAAGCAGCAAACAGGCTAATTTGAAAGAAGTAGATCAAAACATAAAAGAAGTTTATTCCCTAATTAATAATAATTCAGCAATATTAAAAGAAATAAAGAATGTAGAAAAGTTAATTTCATATAAAGAAGAGGAATATAAAGTAATAGGTGAATTATCAAATCTAGCAAATGGTAAAAAGAGTCCATATATTACATTTGAAAGGTTTGTTTTAGCATCATACTTCCAAGAAATAATAGATTCAGCTAATATAAGATTATCCAAAATGACTAACGATAGATTTATATTAAAAAGAAAAGAAGATAAGGGAAAAGGAACATCGCAGCAAGGGTTAGAACTAGAAGTATATGATAATTACACAGGCAAAAGCAGACATGTTAAGACTTTATCTGGAGGTGAAAGTTTTAAGGCCTCATTATCATTAGCGCTAGGGTTATCTGATGTAGTTCAAGCCAATGCAGGGGGAATATCATTAGATACTATGTTTATAGATGAAGGTTTTGGAACATTAGATCCTGAATCCTTAGAAAATGCAATAAATACATTATTAGAGCTACAAAGAAGTGGAAGACTAGTTGGAATAATATCGCATGTACCAGAATTAAGAGAAAGAATAGAAGCTCAATTAGAAATAAGTGTATCTGCAGAAGGTAGTAGTACAAAATTCAATATAAATTAGTTTAGAGGGAGAAATCCCTCTATTTTTACAATATTTATTCCCTTTTTTTTACAAAAATAAATTGTCTTAATGATTTGAATGTGATAATATGTATATATAATTTCAAATATATGGAAAAAATGCGAGATATAATTTAATTGTATAATGAAGGGGATTAATATGACAGAGAATATTTCTATAAATAACATGACTAAAGAAGAGTTGGTAGAAAAAATTAATGAGCTTAATGGGAAAATTAAATTACAAGAAGATTTTCTATTAAATATATCACATGATTTAAGAAGCCCTATAAATGTAATATTAAGTATACTTCAATGTTTTAAATACACTAAGTCTGAAGATAAAAAAGAAGAATATAATGAAATAATAAAAAGAAATAGCCTAAAGATAATTAAATTAATTGATAACCTAATAGATACTACAAAATTAGAGAATCAATATTATGAATTAAATAAAAAGAATATAGATATAGTATGTGTTGTAGAGAATATAGTTGATTCTATAGAAAAGTATTCACAATGTAAGAATATACAAATGGTATTTGATACTAATGTGGAAGAATGTGTAGTAGCGGCAGATCCTAATGCAATAGATAGAATAGTTATGAATTTATTATCGAATGCCATAAAATTTGCTCCAAGTAATTCTGATATATTAGTTAATATTATAAAAAATAATAATACAGTAAATATATCAGTAGAAGATCATGGTCCAGGGATACCTAAAGTTGAGCAAGAACTTATATTTAATAGATTTAAGCAATCTACATTAAATAAGGAAAATGAGTATAAAGGAAGTGGAATTGGATTAGATTTGGTTCACTATCTAACTAGATTGCATAATGGAGATGTAAAGTTAGAAAGTATTGAAGGAAAGGGCTCAAAATTTACTGTATCTTTACCTATAACATTAGTGGATGGAAAAAAGAATTATAATGATTTATTTAAAAGAGATAAAGTAGAAATGTTAGAAATAGAGTTTTCAGATATATACCTTTAAATAATTACCATTAATTAGTCTTGATATATTTCAGCCTTTATGATAATATAATTTTGTTATTTATATTATATGGGGTGTTAGTTAAACGGATATAACATACCGCTACGGACGGTAGATTATGGGTTCGATTCCTGTACGCCCTGCCATTAAGAGAGTCTTTTTTAAGACTCTCTTTTTTTATATCTAGGAAAGTATAAAATTTTAATTAGCTATAAATCAAAGGCATTATTACATTTTCATACCTTTTTTAATTTTTTAGAAATATTTCGTTTGAACAATTTGTAGGTAACTTAAAGGTAGAATTAGAAGTCTAATATATGGATTAAAAAATGGCTAATTGGTTAAATTAAAATGGAGAATAATGAGAAGGAAGATAGTTTGATGAAATTTAATTTGCTTATTAACCAATTAGATGAACATAATGAAGTTGGAATTTTATTAGCTCAAAAATATAAAATAAAATCTGTAGTAATGCTATATAGAAATAAAGAAAAAAAGAAATTAGATAAATTTAAAGAATTGTATTTAGATTTAAATAGAATAGAAGTAATTGATGAGTTAATAGAGGAAGATAATTATGATAATCTTAAAAATATAATTTCAAAATACAAAGAAGAAGAGATAATAATTAATCTTACAGGTGGTAATAGAATAACATCTTTAATAATGTTAAAAATAGCAATTGAATTAAATTTACAGTGTGTTTATGTAGATTTATTGAAAAAGAGAAGATACATTTTTGATAAGGAGTATAGAATAATAGAGCAACCTTTAGAGGATATAAGTATATCTGATGCTATACATCTGTCTGGAGCTAATATAACATTAGATTCTACTAGTTTGGCAGAAAAAAGCGATATTCAAGAGTTTACAAAAGCAATATTAAGTAATTTAGATATATGGCATAAATATAAACAGAAGTTATATGATAATAATATTTTTAAACATGATTACAAAGATACTTCAAGGATAAACATAAATAAGTGTCTTGTAGAAAATGAAGAGTTTAAATTAATTTATAGTATATTGAATTATTTAAAAGAAAAGAATGAAATTGAGTTTATGGAAGATAAGGACAATATTGAAGTAGTATTTAAAAATGATTATTTAAAGGGATTTATATTTAAGAGTGGTACTTGGTTAGAAGTATTAACTACACTAGTAGTTCAAAGTATTGAAGATATTGATGAGGTAAAAAGCGGCTTAACATTTTATTGGGGTGATGACTTAAAAAGAGTACGTAATGAATTAGATGTTGTAGCTATAAGAGATTCAGTTTTAATATGTATATCATGCAAAGATAGTGATAAGTATGATGAAGATGCCTTAAATGAACTACAGGTTTATAGTGAAAGGTTAGGGGGAAGAAATGCTATAAAAATATTGGTTGCTACAAAGCAGCCTGTAAAAAAGACTGTATTAGATAGAGCAAAAGAAATGAATATTAACATAGTTATTTTAGATAAAAATATAGATATATTTAAGAAGGTATTAATAGACTTGATAAAAAAGAAGACAGTTTAATCTGTCTTCTTTTTATGTCCTATTTTTTCACCTAATTGAACTTTACATTCAAAACCAAAGTCAGTTTGAGCAAGGATATCTTCATCAATTTCAATCATATCCTTTTTGAAGAATAGTATTGTTGTTGAACCACCAAATTTAAAATATCCTTTTTCTTGACCTTTAAGGACCTTTTTACCAGGTTCATAAGTTTGAATTATTGTACCAACACAAGTTGCACCAACTTCTATATGAATAATATCCCCAAAATTTTCAGATTCAAAAATTGACCATTCTCTTTTATTTTGGCAGTATAACTTTGGAATTCTTTCTAAGGCTGTAGGATTTACAGAATAGTAAGAGCCATCAATAAAGTGACTTTCTTTAGGTATACCATTATCAATAAAATGAAATCTATGATAATCTGTAGGACAAAGTCTTAACACCAAACAAGTACCACCTTCATATTGGTAGGCTACCTTACTATCTCCTATTAATTCAGAGAGACTATAAGTAATTCCTTTTACTTGTACAAGCTTATTCATAGAGATATTTTCATAAGCAAAAAGCCTTCCATCTCCTGGAGATACTAAAATATCTGAATTCATATCTATAGGTCTTGAATTGGTATTAAGTTCTCTAATGAAGAAGTCATTGAATGATGAAAAATCATTAGGTTTTTTAATAGCCATATCAATATCTATATCAAAGTCTTTTATGAATTTAGGGATTTTCTTTTTACTAAGTTTTGTATCACAGTATTTTCCGTATATCTTTGACACTAGTTTCTTTTTTATCATTAATTCTGTAAGGCTTTTGCCAATAGGCGATTCATAACACCACTTTATATATTTTGATCCAGCTACTTTTTCTATCTCATAAGAATCTTTTTTTCTATCGTAAATTTTTATCATATATTACCTCACGCAAATATTAAAATATTCTATTCTAAATTAAAGTTTACCACATAGTTTTATTGTAAACAAAATTTATAATACTATTAAAGAAAGAAAAATGAAGTTATTTATAAAAATTCAATTATATTCTTATGAAAAGTATACTTCAACAACATTGGCTTTAATTCACATTGAACTAATTCTTTTTTAGCGTTAAAATAAAGGTGATGAACAGTTTGATAAAAAATTAACGAATTGTCTGAAAATTACAGGTTTTTCAAATTTATATGATAAACTAGAGGAAGAAAATAGAATTTTGATTTATAAGAAGAAATTTATGGAGGTACAGGATGAAGAATATCATAATCAATGATAAGGTGTGCAAAGCAACGGAAGGTAAAACAGTATTAGAAGTTGCAAGAGAAAATGGAATTGACATACCTACTTTATGCTACTTAAAGGAATGCGGTAATGTTGGTAAATGTGGTGTATGCGCAGTTGAAATTGAAGGGAAAAATAATCTGGCTTTAGCTTGTTTAACAAAAGTTGAAGATGGAATGGTTGTAAGAACTGATACAGAAAAGGTTCAAGAAAGAGTAAAAGCAAGAGTTTCAACAATACTTAATAAGCATGAATTTAAGTGCGGTCCTTGTCCTAGAAGAGAAAATTGTGAATTATTAAAGTTAGTTATAAAAACTAAAGCTAAAGCAACTACTCCTTTTGTTGTAGAAGATAAAGAAGAGTATGTTGATGTTAGAAGTAAGTCTATAACAATAGATAGATCAAAATGTATTTTATGTGGAAGATGTGCAGCAGCATGTACTGAAAAAACAGGTACAAGCTCTATTAAGTTAGTAAATGTTAATGGTAAAAGAATAGTTACTCCAGAAGAGCAAAAATGTTTTGATGAAACAAATTGTTTATTATGTGGTCAATGTGTAGCTGCTTGTCCAGTTGGCGCTTTATCAGAAAAAACTCATATTGATAGAGTAAAAGAAGCTTTAGAAGATCCAGAAAAACATGTAATAGTAGCTATGGCTCCTGCTGTAAGAACAGCAATGGGAGAACTATTTAATATGGGCTATGGAGTTGATGTAACTGGTAAGTTATATACTGCATTAAGAGAATTAGGATTTGATAAAATATTTGATATAAATTTTGGCGCCGATATGACTATTATGGAAGAAGCTACTGAGCTTTTAGAAAGAATAGAGAAAAAAGGTCCATTCCCTATGTTTACATCATGTTGTCCAGGCTGGGTAAGACAAGTGGAAAATTATTATCCAGAGTTATTAGAAAATTTATCTTCTGCTAAGTCGCCTCAACAAATTTTTGGTACAGCAAGTAAGACATACTATCCTCATATAACTGGAATAGCTCCAGAAAAAATATTTACAGTAACAATTATGCCATGTACAGCTAAGAAGTTTGAAGCAGATAGAGAAGATATGGAATTTGATGGATTAAGAAATATAGATGCAGTTTTAACTACGAGAGAGTTAGCTAAACTTATAAAGGAAAAGAAAATTGCTTTTGCTAAGCTAGAAGATAGTGAGGCAGATCCTGCAATGGGAGAATATACTGGAGCAGGAGCTATATTTGGAGCTACTGGTGGGGTAATGGAAGCTGCTATAAGAACTGCAAAAGAATTTGTTGAAAAGAAGGAAATAGAAAACTTAGATTATACAGAAGTAAGAGGATTAAATGGAATTAAAGAAGCTTCTGTAAATATAGGTGGAGAAGACTATAATGTTGCAGTAATTAATGGTTCTGCCAACTTATTTGAATTTATTGAAAGTGGAAGAATGAATAGCAAGGAATATCACTTTATAGAAGTTATGACATGTCCAGGTGGATGCGTAAATGGTGGTGGACAACCTCATGTTAATAATTTAGAGAGAGAAAAAGTTGATATTAAATCAGTAAGAGCATCTGTTCTTTATAATCAAGATAAGAGTGCGAAGAAGAGAAAGTCACATGAAAATGTTGCTTTAATGAAAATGTATGATGAGTATATGGGACAACCAGGTCATGGAAAAGCTCATGAACTATTACACTACAAATATAAGAAAAAAGAAGCTTCAGAAGAAGTTATTTAATATAAAAATGTGAACTTGAACATACTATTAATGTTAACTTGTGAAAAGGAGAAATAGTTATGAATAGAGTTCACTATGAAGTAAATAATTTAGTTAATTCAACAAGTAAAACACAGCTTAAGAATGCTCTAGATAAAGTAGAAGGGGTTCAAAACGTTTGTGTTGATATGGCAAGAGGCACTGTAGAAGTTATTTATAGTGATGAAGCTAATGAATCAAAAATTAAAAGTTGTATAGAAGATTCAGGATTCAATGTTGAATAATAATAAGAGCTGTACGAATTTTAGTACAGCTCTTATTAGTTAAAATAGAATTTCTAAATTAAAGATTAAAAATATATATTTATATATTTTTAAGAAGTTAAGAAGTTAAGAAGTTATAGGGAAAATGCGGTTTTGAAGCAAATTGGTAAGAAGCAAATAAAAATAGGTTTCGTAAAAATACGAAACCTATTTTTATTAGTTTATTGCATTAGAAAATTCTAAGTATTCATCAAATGTCATATTTCTATCAACTATAGAACCATCATACTTAATATCAATAATTCTATTTGCTATTGTTTGAACGAATTGGTGGTCGTGTGAAGCAAATAGTATATTACTGTTGAAGTCTTTAAGACCATTATTTACAGCTGTAATTGATTCAAGGTCTAAGTGGTTTGTAGGCTGATCTAGCATTAATACATTTGCATTTGAAAGCATCATTCTAGATAGCATACATCTAACCTTTTCTCCTCCTGATAAAACAGAAGCTTCTTTTAATGCTTCTTCACCAGAGAATAACATTCTTCCTAAGAATCCTCTTATATAACTTTCTGCCTTTTCATCAGAGTATTGTCTTAACCAATCAACTAATGATAAGTGGCAATCATTGAAGTATTGAGAGTTATCTTTAGGGAAGTATGCGTTAGTTATAGTAATTCCCCACTTAAATTCTCCGCTATCTGCTTCCATTTCTCCAGCTAATATTTTAAATAGTGTAGTAACAGCAATTTCATTACCTATTAAAGCAATTTTATCACCTTTGTTAACCATAAAGTTTACATTGTCTAAAACCTTAACTCCGTCAATAGTTTTAGATAGGTCTTTTACTGTTAATATATCATTACCAACTTCTCTTTCAGGTTTAAATCCAACGAATGGATATCTTCTGCTAGATGGTTGAATATCATCTAAAGTAATTTTATCTAATAACTTCTTACGAGATGTAGCTTGCTTTGACTTAGATGCATTAGCACTAAATCTTGCAATAAAGTCTTGAAGTTCTTTAATTTTTTCTTCTTTCTTCTTGTTTTGATCCTTAGCCATTTGTAAAGCTAATTGACTTGATTCATACCAGAAGTCGTAGTTACCAACGAATAACTTAATTTTACCAAAGTCAACATCAGCCATATGTGTACAAACTGTATTTAAGAAGTGTCTATCATGGGATACTACTATAACAGTACCCTCAAATTTTGATAAGAAATCTTCTAACCAATTTACAGCCTTAAGATCTAAGTGGTTTGTAGGTTCATCTAGAACTAGAACACCAGGGTTACCAAATAAAGCTTGAGCTAAAAGAACTTTAACTTTTTCAGCACCTGTTAATTCTGAAACCATTTTGTAGTGAGATTCAGTTCCAATTCCTAAACCTTGAAGTAGGGATGAAGCTTCAGATTCTGCTTCCCATCCATTTAAGTCTGCAAATTCACCTTCTAATTCAGAAGCTCTTATACCATCTTCATCGCTGAAATCTGGCTTTGCATATAATTCATCTTTTTCCTTCATAATTTGGTAAAGTCTTTCATTACCCATAATTACAGTTTCTAAAACTTGATAATTATCATATAGGTTATGTTCTTGTTTTAATACAGACATTCTTGTATTTGGAGCCAAAATAACTTCTCCTGTATTTGGTTCAACGTCACCAGATAAAATCTTAAGGAATGTAGATTTACCTGCACCATTTGCGCCTATAACACCATAGCAGTTACCTGGAGTAAATTTTAAGTTAACATCTTCAAATAATTTTCTACCGCCATATCTTAAGCTAACATTAGATACTGTTATCAATAATTTCTACCTCATTTCATTTATTATTTCATTCAGTTATTATAACATAGAATAACGCTTTAATCGACAAGCAGAGTTTTTAATATAAGTAAATTTTTACTATAAGATAGAAAAAGATAGAACTTAGAATATTTTAAATGAAAATTATTAGGAGTATAATAATAAACAAGAACAATTATGAGGAGTAGAGCTATGCAAAAAACGAACGCAATGAGAATTTTAGATAAAGCAAAAATAAAATATAATACATATGCATACGAAGCTGGAGATGGTCATATTGACGGGGTATCTGTTGCAAACAAACTTTCACAAGATGTAAGTATGGTATTTAAAACATTAGTTGTACAAGGAAACTCAAGAGAATTATACGTATTTGTAATTCCTGTTAGTGAAGAATTAAATTTAAAAAAGGCTGCAAAAGTTGCAGGTGAAAAGAATGTTGAAATGATACACGTAAAAGATATAAATAAGTATACAGGATATATAAGAGGTGGATGTTCACCTATAGGAATGAAAAAGTTATATAAAACATTTATACATGAGTCTGCTAAAGGATTAGAAAAAATTATTTTCAGTGGTGGAAAGATAGGAATGCAAATTGAAGCAAATCCAGATGATATATTAAATTTAATTAATGGAAAGTATGAAGATTTAATAATGTAAAAAGAGAAAGCAAGTTGGCAATGGAGGTAGCCAAATGCTTTCTTTTATTAATTCATTAATTTGGAACTTATCCGAATTAATGAAGAGTAGGCTTATTACAATATATATTTAAAGAAACATATGAAGTGGCATAGGGAACCAAGCATTATGAATATATGGAATATTTCATGTCCACCAAAAGCTCCAATTCTTAGTTTATCAGATTTAATAGCATAGATAACTCCACCTATAGTATATAAAATTCCACCTAAAACTAATAAAAATATAGCTATAGGATTAAGGGCTTTTGATAAAGGATAAATTGCAAATATAGCAAACCAACCAATGGTTATATACATAACACTACTAACCCACTTAGGACAAGTAATCCAAATCATTTTGAAAATTATTCCTAAGACACCTGTAGTAGCTACAATTCCAAAAAGAATATATCCAGTTTTATTGTGTAATGCTAGCAGACAAGGTGGTGCATAGGAACCAGCTATAAGTATAAATATCATTGAGTGATCCAATCGCTTTAATGTTTTTATTACTTTATCGCTAGATATAACAGAGTGATAAGTTGCGGAAGCAGAATATAAAAGAATCATACTTAATCCAAATATAATTGCAACAGCATATTCAAGTAATGTTCCATTATCTAATGAAATTTTTATTATCATAAGTATTAGACCTATTAATGAAAGTATAGCCCCTATAAGATGAGTTAATCCGTTAATTGGTTCTCTAAGATATTTATCCATAAAATCCTCCAATCTAAATCAGGTAGTTTTAATAACTACTTGAAATCATATTTAAATTATTATATATAGATATATTATAGTCAAATCTAATAAAAAAGTTTCATAGCTGTTCTAAATAATAAAGTATACCATTTTCTTGAAATATCTCTTATTTACTATTAAAATTGAAATATAACAATAAGTAGTTTTTAAAACTAGTTTAAGGAGATTTACTATGATTGAAACAAGAGTTGATGAAATAATAAAGAAGTTAGCTTTAACTGAAAGAGTAGAAGAGAAAGATATACCAGAAATAGATTTATATATGGATCAGGTAATTCAAATATTTGAACAAAAGCTATCTAGCTCGAAAAGGAAGGAGAATGATAAGGTATTAACTAAAACAATGATTAATAATTATGCTAAAGCAAAGTTATTAATGAGTATAAAAAATAAAAAGTATTCCAAAGAACACTTATTATTGATGAGTATGATATATGATTTAAAAGGATCTCTATCAATAAGTGATATTAAAGACTTATTTGATAATATAGTAAAAAAGTATGATGAAGATAAAGAATATGATTTAAGAAATCTGTATAAGTTATATTTAAATATAACTAATTCTAATTATGAAGATTTTTTGGGAAATATAGATAAACAGATAAAGTGTGTAAAAGGAATTATAGATGATAGTGAAGAATTTAATGAGTATGAAGAAAAGTTCTTATTTATATGTTCTATGGTTTCAATGAGTAATATGTATAGAAGGGTAGCGGAAGCCATGGTAGATGAATATTTTGCAGAAGGTGATAAATAAATGAAGAACTTAAATGAATTAAGAAAAATGCTTTATGATATAGATGGTAGAGGTTATAAGGCATATAAGTCGTTAGAAGGAATATACGACTTCAATAACTACAAATTAGCTATAGATCATGTTCAAGGGGATCCATTTGCATCCCCATCTAGAGTTAGAGTAATAATGAGTCAAAAATATTCTCAAATACCTAATAATTTATTTGATAACTATAATAAAAAAGTTGCAGTTCAAGACTTTTTAGTTAGAATTTTCTACAAAAATATAAATAAGTATAGTTCAAAGGTTTTTGGATCGGGAAAAAGTGGATTGATTTCTATTAGTAAGTGTACTCAGGAGATATTAGATAGAACAGCTATATTAATAGATAATGATAAGGTAGAAGTAAGAATAGAAGTTGGTTTTCCTTCAAGGGGGAGAAGTGTATTATCTAGAGAACTAGAAAAGATATTATATGAGTATCTTCCAAAGATAATAGATGATTCAATAATTTATAACAATCTTAATAAAGATGCTTTAAAGAAAAGAGTAGAATTAGTTGAAGATCAACAATATATAAGGCAAAGTTTAGAAGAGCATGGGTTGGTTGCTTTTATAGGAAATGATTCAATACTACCAAGAGAAAGTGGGATATCTTCAAAGCCTCTTAAGAATGGTATTAAATTTATTTCGCCAAAGGAATTAGAGGTAAGCTTTAATACTCCTAATTCAGGGGAGATCAAAGGTATGGGAATACCTAAAGGAATAACTTTAATTGTTGGTGGAGGATATCATGGTAAATCTACTTTACTAAAGGCATTAGAGCTAGGAGTATATAATCACATTGAAGGTGATGGAAGAGAATTTGTAATAACTAATGATTCTGCAATGAAAGTAAGAGCAGAAGATGGAAGGGTTATTCATAAGGATGACATATCGTTATTTATAAATAATTTACCCAATAAAAAGGATACAAAGAACTTTGTAAGTGATAATGCAAGTGGAAGTACATCACAAGCAGCTAATATTATTGAGAGTATAGAGTCTGGATCAAAGTTAATTTTAATTGATGAAGATACATCAGCAACTAATTTTATGATTAGAGATGATATAATGCAGAAATTAGTAGCAAAAGATAGCGAACCAATAACTCCTTTTATTGAAGTAGCTAAAGCATTATATGAACAAATAGGGTTATCAACTATAATTGTAGTAGGTAGCTCCGGAGATTATTTTGATATAGCAGATAATGTTATACAAATGGAAGCTTATGAGCCAAAGGTCGTTACAAATGAAGCTAAGGAATTAAGTAGTGGTAAAATCCTAGAAAGAATAAAAAATAATAATATTGAAATAAATATTGATTTTAATAGAGTAGTAAAAAAGGGTAGTATTGAAAAGGGACCTAAGGGAGTAAAGGTTAAAGGACTTGGACTTGATGGTCTAAGTATTAATAAGGAAAATATAGACCTTAAATTAGTAGAACAATTAGTAGATAGTGAACAGGTATATGCAATAGGAGAGATAATTAAGTGGGCTGAAGATAATATTATAGATAATAAGCTAACGCTTAGAGAAGTAGTAGATAATATTATGAGTTATATAGATAAGAATGGATTAATAAAAGTAAATAAAATTGTTGGTGGAAACGGAAGATTATCAAAACCAAGACGTCAGGAGATTATGTGTGCATACAATAGATTTAGGCTATTAAAGTTATAAAGTATGGAGAGAAAAGGTATGGGGTGTAATTATTATATTATAGATTCTGCTTATGGAAATAAAAGTAGGTATAATATAAAAGATGATAGTGGCAAAAGTTTATTTTATTATTGTATTAGTGATGATGATAATAATAAATTTGAGTTATTTGATTTAGAAAATAATGAATTAATACTTACTACATGTAGTGTTAATGATTTTGAATTCCAAAATATAGTGTATCCGATGATAAAGGAAGAAAAATTTTTAATATATTTAAAAATTATTACTTTACAAGTATGAATATAAGAGGGATATTTGGAGATTTTACAGTAAGTAAAACAGTAACACATAAGAGAAGTTTTGAATTGTTAAAGAATGGATTAGTCATAGCTAATATAGATGAAAAAAATAAGTTTAACGATAATCACCTTAGTATAAGAATTAATAAGGATGAATTTGCATTAGTAGCACTAGTAGTTTATTTACTTATAGATATTAATGGATTATTCGATAGATATTAAAATAAGCCAAGTTTTACTTGGCTTATTTCTATTTAAAAGATTATGTTTGCTATCAATGTAATAATAGGTAGAGTAACTAAAGTTCTTTGAATAAAGATTATTATTAAGTCTTTTAAGTTAACAGGTATCTTTGAACCTAATAATAAGCCCCCTACTTCTGACATATATATTAGCTGAGTTACTGATGTTGCAGCTATTATAAATCTAGTTATTTCACTTTCTATTGAAGAGGCTAATACTGAAGGAATAAACATATCAGCAAATCCAACAACTAATGTTTGAGAAGCTTGTACGGCTTCAGGAATTCTTAGTAATTCTAAAAGAGGAATAAAAGGCATTCCAAGTAGTTGGAAGAATGTTGTATATTCAGCAATCATAACTGCAATTCCGCCCATAGCCATAACAACAGGTAAAACACCTATCCACATATCTAAAACATTCTTAAATCCATCTAATAAAATCTTTTTAACACTAGCATTTTCTTCAGCTTTGTTTAATGCATTATATAATCCCCATGAGAAAGTAGTGTATCCTTCTGGAATTAAATCAACATCTCCCTTTTTAGAGCTTCCATCAATATATGTATCTGGTTTTCTTGAAAGAGGAGGTATTCTAGATATAATTATTGCTGCTATAATACCAGCTAAAGTAACTGTTATGTAAAAAGGAACAAACATGTGAGATAGCCCAACTTGAGATATAACCATTAAACTAAAAGTTATAGATACTGCAGAAAAAGAAGTACCTATTATTGCTGCTTCCTTTTTAGTATAAAATCCTTCTTCGTATTGTTTACTTGTTAAAAGAATTCCTATTGTTCCATCCCCTAACCATGAAGTAATACAATCTATAGATGATCTTCCAGGTAATTTAAATATAGGTCTCATTATTTTTGTAAATAATGCACCAACGAATTCTAATAATCCATGATTAAGTAGAAGTGGAAGAAATAAACCTGCAAATAAGAATATTGATGCTAATACTGGTAGTAGATCAAATAAGATCATAGAGCCAGTACTTTCAGACCATATAAATTCAGGTCCAATTTTAAAATAGGACATTATAGCAAGTACCATTCCAGTTATCCTAGCAAAAAGCCAGATTGGTGAAACAGAAAAAAGTTCATTTAAAACTTTATTTTTAGGTTTTATAAGCTTTACCAAAATACTTCCTAAAGCGGAAATTGAAATAAGTGATACAGCAATTAAAGGAAGAACATTACCAATTAAATTAACTGTATAGTTAGAAAGAAAAGCTATTGGTATAGTAACTTCACCACCTATATTTATAGGTATCATAAAAAGTAGTATACCTATAATAGAAGGAATAAAAAATTTTAAAAAAGATGAAATTTTTATATTTGAATTTTTATTCATTTTTGTCTCCTTTAAATTTATAATTATGCAATGATTATATTTTATTATACTTTCTACAAAAAAGATAGTATAAATAATCAAAAATATTTAATAATTATATAGAAATATTAAAAAAATAAAGAATTAATTATCGAAAGTATGTAGTGGAAGTATTAAATAATAGTACTAGACAACATCTGATATAATATTAAAGGAATGTTAATGAAAAGGGAGGATATGAAGTTGATAAAGGTAATAGCGTCAGATATGGATGGAACATTATTAAATTCTCAGCATGATATAACAGAAGAGAATGTAAAGGCTATATTAAAAGCTAAAGAGTTAGGAGCACATTTTATAGTAGCAACAGGAAGAATGTATGATGGTGTAAAACCTTTTATGGATAAGCATGGAATAAAGTGTGAGTATATACTTATGAATGGTGCAGAGTTTAGAGATGAAAATGGTGAGCTTATTGAAAGCATAAGTATGGATAAAAGAAAAATAAAAGATATACTTAATATTCTTTGTAAAGAAGATTTAATAGTTGAACTATATACTGGTGATGGTTCATATACAACAAATACAAAGGAAGAAGCTTTAAAAGAAATGGTTTATAGGGTACAAAACTTTGAAAAGGTTCAGGACTATGATAAAGCCTTAGAAATAGCTAAGGAGCATGAGCATTTTAAAACACTTAAGTATATAGATGATATTGATAAGTTCATAGAAAGTAGTATAGAAATAAGAAAAATAATTACATTTAGCAATGATGAAGAAATTATTAAGAAGACTAAGGTAGAGTTAAATGATATTGGGGGCTTAGCTGTTTTATCATCTTTTATAACTAACATTGAGATAACAGATGAAAGAGCTCAAAAGGGTTATATATTAAAGAAAGTTACTGAGAAGATGGGAATAAAAAATGAAGAAGTTATAGCTTTTGGAGATAGTTTTAATGATTATTCATTATTCACTGAATTTGAAAAAGCATATGCTATGGAAAATGCTATTCCAGAGATAAAAGAAATCGCTAAAAATATAACGGATACTAATGATAATAGTGGAGTAGCTAAAGCTATATATAAAGAGTTAGGGATTTAGAAATATTTAATTCTTATATAAAAAAATTAAATTATCTATTCTAACCTATAAAATAAATACTATTGTGTTAATATATATTGTAGATAAATACATAATAGGGGGAACAAGATGAAAAAGGTAAAAGAGTATGTGATTATAACATTTGGAGTATTATTGGTAGTAGCTTCATTTATATTTTTCTTTTTTCCTAATAATATAGCATGTGGTGGAGTATCGGGGTTAGCTTTAGTATTACATGACATAACTGGAATAGAGTCAGGAATTATTATGTTTGTTGCCAATATAATATTATTTGGTGTTGCATTTATATTTATTGGTGGAGAGTTTGGAATAAAGAGTATTTATGCAGCATTTGGTCTTTCAACAATACTTTCTATAACTGAAAAATCAGGAATATCATTTGCATTAACAAACAACTTAATACTTGCAACTATTTTTGGTAGTGCATTATTAGCTATGGGAACAGCTATAATGTTTACTCAGGATGCCTCTACAGGTGGAACTAGTATAATAGCTAAATTATTAAGCAAGTATTTTCATATTGGATATGGTATGGGACAGCTTATATCTGATTCTATAGTAATATTACTTGCTATGCATACATTTGGTATGGAGCTAGGGTTATTTGGATTATTAAGTGTTTACTTAATTGGAACACTAATAGATAAATTTATAGATGGTTTTAATTCTTGTAAACAAGTACTTATTTTTACTCAAAAGGAAGAAAAGGTTGTAGAATACATTAATAAAGATGTAGATAGGGGTTGCACTGTATTTAAAGGTAAAGGCGGATATACGGGAAGAGAAAATACTGTTATATTAACTATTTTAAGTAGAAGGCAATTTATACAATTAAAGCAATTTATAAAAAAAGAAGATCCAGAAGCATTTATAACAGTTAATGCTACAAGTGAAGTTTTAGGAAAAGGATTTATGAATTTATTAGAATAAATAAAAGCTTGCTGATACGGCAAGCTTTTTTTAACGTCTAGAAAATTATAAAAATTTTTAAGTAGCGAAATCTTATGGATACAGAGCTTGAGCGGTAAAAAAACTGTTTGGGTACAGTGTGAGTAAATGGATGTGTAAATCAGAAGAAACATGAATTAGAATGAAGGTATAGAAGGGAAAATTAGGAGGTATAAAATATGTATCATAAAGTTGAGAGTAAATTTCCAAAGAATTTTTTATGGGGGGCATCTACATCAGCCTATCAAGTAGAAGGCGCTTATAATGAAGATGGAAAAGGAGCATCAGTACAAGATACTAAAACGCTACCAGAAGGAACAGCTGATTTTAAAGTATCAAGCGATCATTATCACCACTATAAAGAAGATATAGCACTATTTGCAGAAATGGGTTTTAAAACTTATAGATTTTCAATATCATGGACAAGAATTATTCCAAATGGCACTGGAGAAGTTAATAAGAAGGGTATAGAATTTTATAATAATTTAATTGATGAGTTAAAGAAGTATGATATTGAGCCATTAGTAACAATGTATCATTTTGATTTACCAGATGTATTACAACAAAGAGGAGGATGGTCTAACAGGGATACAGTAGATGCTTTTGTAGAATATGCAAAGGTATTGTTTGAGAATTTTGGAGATAGGGTTAAGTACTGGTTAACTATAAACGAACAAAATATGATGATTTTACATGGTGCGGCAATAGGTACTGTAAATGAGGGTTGTGAAGATATACAAAAAGAGTTATATCAGCAAAATCATCATATGATGCTTGCGCAAGCTATGACTATGAAGTTATGTCATAAGATGGTTGAAGGTGGTAAGATAGGACCTGCACCAAATATAAGTGCTATATATCCGGCATCACCAAAACCAGAGGATGTACTAGCTGCTCAAAATTTTAATGCAATAAGGAACTGGCTATACTTAGATATGGCTGTATATGGAAGATACAATGCAATAGCATGGAGCTATATGAAGGAAAAGGGAATTGAACCTAAGATAGAAGATGGAGATATGGAAATATTAAAGGGGGGAGATCCTGACTTCATAGCATTTAATTATTATAGTACATCTACAGTTAGGGAAAGTAAAATTGATGATTCAGAAGGTAAATTTGTTGGTGGGGATCAACAAATTGCTACAGGAGATTTAGGAGTATTTAATGGAGCACACAATGATTTCTTAGAGAAAACTGAATTTGGATGGGAGGTAGATCCAGTAGGATTTAGAACAACATTAAGAGAGATATATGGAAGATATAACTTACCATTAATAGTAACTGAAAATGGTTTGGGAGCTTATGATAACTTAGAAGATGGTGATACTATAAATGATGATTATAGAATTGACTATTTAAGAAAGCATATAAAGCAAGCAAAACTTGCTATAACTGATGGCGTAGAGTTATTAGGTTATTGTCCATGGTCTGCTATAGATTTAATTAGTACACATCAAGGATTTAAAAAGAGATATGGTTTCATATATGTGAATAGAGATGAGTTTGATTTAAAAGATTTAAGAAGAATAAGAAAGAAGAGCTTTTTCTGGTATAAGAATGTAATTAAATCAAATGGAGAAGAAATATAGTGCTGTATGGGTACAGCGTTTAAATTTTACGGTTTATATTAAAAAGTATATATATTAAAATTGAGGTAGAGATAGCTGAATTAAGCCATCAAGCTAAAGTTATTTAAAGAAAGTATGAAACTTGCCAAGATTAATTAATCTTTGATAACTTTAGACTCATGAAATAATACTATCCCCAGTATTATTCTGTATTAAAATTTCTATTAATATTAAAAGGAGTTTAGATGATTATCTAAACTCCTTTTAAATTTATTCGGAACCTTTAGCCATCATATTAATAAAAGTAAACGTATTGAAAGGTTCCTATAAAAACCGTAAGGTTGTGAAAAAATTTCATATAACTATCTCACAAATAGAATTTTTAATTGTTTTATGGATAAACTAACCCTAACAAAGGAGAGTTTATTATGGATAAAAAGAAAGTTATTAACAATTTAATTATAGCTAACTTAACAATATTTTTCTTATATATGTTGGATAAATTTAGTATAATACATGAATTTTTAGAGGTTATATTATTAGTAATAGTAGCACCTATAATATTTGGGGTATTTCTTTTTTATATTCTAAAACCATTGAATGATATATTCATAAGAAAAGGAATGAAAACTTCAAAGGCAGCTTTATTAACACTATCAATAACAGCATTTATATTAGCGGCTGTTATTAGATATTTTGGAGAATACCTTGTAGTTCAGTTATTACAACTTAAATCACTAATACTAACTTATATAGATAGAAATCAGATATCTGAATTTACTAATGATGTTATGAACAATGATAGTATACAATCATCAATAAGTTCATTATGCACAGGAATAATGAATTATATTTCATTATTAGTTACAAATGCTAAAGATATATTCGATAAAGGAATGATGTTATTTTCTAATGTGTTATTAGTTATATTAATTACATTCTTTTTATTAAGGGACGGTCATAATTTTAAAAATGTTGTTTTAAAATATTGCCCAGGAAAATATAAAGATACTGTTGAAAAATTATTGCCTAAATGCGATGATATTCTATCTACATATATAATAGGTCAGGCTATAGTAGCATTATCTTTAGCAACTATGGTTTTTGTGGGGTACATAATAATAGGTATGCCTAGTGCATTATTATTAGCATTTACTACATTCATACTAGCTTTTATTCCATTTGTAGGATTTTTTATTTCTATGATAATTCCATATATAGTTGCAACAATAATAGGCTTTAACATGTTGATAAAATTAACATTGTTATTTATAATAGCTCAAACATTAAAGGGAAGAGTAGTTGTTCCATTTATAATGGGAAAAACAATGAATATACATCCAATTACTGATATATTTTTAGTAGTAGGTGGAGCAGCAATAGGAGGACCATTGGTTGCCTTTTGCATAGTACCAATATATTCTTTATTAAAATTAATAATAAAAAGCTTTATAGAAAGTAAGGACGTAAAGATCCCTTTTATTGATAAGATAAAAAAGGTATAGTAATATAAATATTATAAATAAGATATTAAGGGGATGTAGAAATGGGCTTTCGTAAACAATTAAAAGAAGTAAAAAGGGTAGTAGTTAAAGTAGGAACTTCAACGCTAACTTATGAAAATGGAAATATTAATTTAACAAGAATTGAAAGATTAACAAGAATATTATCTGATATGATGAATTCAGGTAAGGAGGTTGTACTTGTTACATCTGGTGCAATTGGAGTTGGAGTAAGCAAATTAAAGTTAAAAGAAAAGCCCAAGACTATAAGAGAAAAACAAGCAGTAGCAGCTGTAGGACAATGTGAATTGATGCATATATATAGTAAATTCTTTGGTGAATATAGCCATGTTGTAGGACAGGTTTTACTTACTAGAGATGTTGTTGAGGATGATCACATAAGAGAAAATGTATGCAACACATTTGAAACATTATTAGAAAATGGAATAGTTCCAATAGTAAATGAAAATGATACGGTTTCTATAGATGAAATTGAAAATATAGTTAGATTTGGGGATAATGATAACCTATCTGCAATAGTAGCAGGATTAGTAAAAGCAGATCTTTTAGTAATATTATCAGATATAGATGGGTTCTACGATTCAGATCCAAGAAGTAATGAAAATGCAAGGATGTTAGAAATAGTAGAAGAGGTTACTCCTGAATTAGAAGAATGTGCTGGTGGTGCAGGATCCAACTTAGGAACTGGAGGAATGATTACTAAGTTAACGGCAGCTAAAGTTTCTGCAGATGCTGGAGTTAATATGGTATTAGCTAATGGAAGTGAACCAAATATATTATTAGATATATTAGCAGGAGAAAACGTTGGTACTTTATTTTTAGGTAAAAAGTAATATAAGGGGGCAAAAAATGAGTAAATTAATTTTAAAAGGGCAAAGAGCAAAAGAAGCATCATATGAACTTATGAATGCAACTACAACACAAAAGAATGAAGCTTTACTTAAGATGGCTGAAAAACTTCTAGAAAATAAGGATTATATAATAAAAGAAAATAAGAAGGATTTAGACAGGGCTATTGAAAAAGGTACTACTGAAGCTATGTTAGATAGACTAAAGCTAGATGAAAAAAGATTAGCTGATATGGCAGATGGATTAAAGGAAGTAGTAGCATTAGCTGATCCAGTTGGGGAAGTTACTTCAATGTGGAAGAGGCCAAATGGATTACAAATAGGTAAACAAAGAGTTCCTATGGGGGTAATAGGAATAATATATGAAGCAAGACCTAACGTTACTTGCGATGCAGCAGGGTTATGTTTAAAGACTGGTAATGCAGTTATATTAAGAGGTGGTAGTGAAGCTATAAATTCTAATATGGCTATAGTTAAGGCTTTAGTGGAAGGAATAAAGGAAGCAGGACTTCCAGAGTATTCATTACAACTAGTAGAAGATACAAGTAGAGAAGTTGCAACAGAAATGATGAGGTTAAATGAATATATAGATGTGCTTATACCAAGAGGGGGAGCAGGTCTTATACAAGCTGTAGTAAAAAATGCTACAGTACCAGTTATTGAAACTGGAACAGGGAACTGTCATGTTTATGTTGATTGTGATGCAGATTTAGAAATGGCTAAAAATATAGTTATAAATGCAAAGACAAGTAGGCCAGCTGTTTGTAATGCAGAAGAAAAGCTTCTAGTAAGTGAAAAGGTTGCTGATAAATTTATACCTATGGTTATTAATGCATTAAGAGAAAAGAATGTACAAGTAATAGGTGATGAAAAGGTTAGAACTATAATAGAAGATGTTCAGGCAGCAACTGAAGAAGATTGGGGAAAAGAATATCTTGATTATATTATTGGAGTTAAAATAGTTAAAGATGTAGATGAAGCTATTTCACACATAAATAAGTATGGGTCAGGACATTCAGAAGCAATAGTTACTAAGAGTTATGATAATTCTCAAAGGTTTTTGCAAAGAGTAGATGCTGCTGCTGTATATGTTAATGCATCAACAAGATTTACTGATGGAAGTGAATTTGGCTTTGGCGCTGAAATAGGAATAAGTACCCAAAAGTTACATGCAAGAGGGCCAATGGGATTAACTGAATTAACAACTACAAAATATATTATCTATGGGAATGGACAAATAAGATAAATTTTTAAGAAGCTACTAAGGTGGCTTCTTATATTTATATATTTTTAAAAATATAAATATCTAGATAGTTAGGAGAGAATATTTAAGAATGAACTGGAAGATAAAAAGATTTTATGATTTAACGCTAGATGAGTTATATGAAATTTGTAAAGTAAGGTATGAAGTCTTTGTATGTGGACAGAAAATTTATCAAGAGAATGATTTTGATGATGTTGATAAAAAGGTATTTCATATATTTTTAGAAGATGAAGGGAAGATAGTTGCTTATGCTAGATTAATTCCTAGTGGAATAACATATGATACTGCAGCTATAGGAAGAGTATTAGTATTAAATGAATATAGAAGAAAGGGAATTGCTTCTGAATTAATGAAAAGAAGTATTGAATTTATACAGAAGGAATTAAAAGAAAATAAGATTACTTTGTCTGCTCAACTATATGCCAAGGATCTTTATGAAAAAGTTGGTTTTAAGGTGGTTTCAGATGTATATGAAGAAGTTGATATACCTCACGTAAAAATGATTTTAGAATAAAGTAGTTGAAAATACACAGTTGCAACTGGTGGTTGACAAAAAGAAAGGGATAGTTGGTAGAGTTTTATATGAAAAGTTACTATAATTCTTCATGGAGGTGAGAGGCATGCAATTAGGTGAGAAGCTGCAATTATTAAGAAGTAGGAATGGAATATCTCAGGAAGAATTAGCAGAGAAATTAGGGATATCAAGACAATCAGTTTCAAAGTGGGAATCTGGACAATCGATACCAGATTTAAAGAAATTAATAATATTATCAGATATATATAATGTTACTATTGATAGTTTAGTTAAAGATGGTGATGAGTATGATATATTACAAGAAACAGATGCTAAGGTAATAGATAATGATACTAAATCAACTCAAGTTATTATAAATCTTCACGGAGGAAGATTAGAGTATGAATATAAGAGCAAAAGGACATTACTTGGCTTACCACTTATTCATATTAATATAGGCAAAGGATTTAAGAAAGCCAAAGGAATAGTTGCTATAGGAAATATATCATATGGAATTGTATCAGTAGGTATTATTTCTTTAGGAGTATTAAGTTTTGGTTGTATGGCCATAGGTATAATTAGTCTAGCAGCTATATCAATAGCATTACTTCTAGCTATTGGTGTTATATCTATAGGAACTTTTTCAATCGGAGCTATATCTATTGGAATTTTTTCTATGGGAGCGCTATCTATAGGAAAATATTCAATTGGAGCAGCGGCTATAGCATCAGATATAGCCATAGGAGATTATGCAAGAGCTAATATAGCTATAGGAAATAAAGCACAAGGAGCAAATGTATTACCATTAGATACTCCAATAGAAGATATAAAAATGTTAATAAAGAAAGAATATCCTAATATAAGTGCTTGGCTTAAGAATTGTGTTGAATTCTTCGTTAGAAATATTAAGGTGTAGACAAGATAAAAATTAAAAGGTTAGTTATTTATATTAAATAACTAGCCTTTTTTCTTATTGCTTTAGTTTAGATCCCTTAGCATATCTTTTGATTTTGATTAATCTACATATATGGAAATAAATGATATAATTTAGTAAAGAAAAGTTAGTTGGGATAAATTAAATGAAATATATAAATAAAGACATATGTAAAGAGTTAAAAATAGATTAAGAAATAGAAAGATGGTATCAGGAAGACTAAATTTAATTGGATCAGATCTCATTGGACTGAATAAGAAAGATATAGTCTAGTATAAAGAGAGATAACTAAGGAAAACTAAGATAAATAACTTAGGAGGTCATAGATTATGGAACATAAGAAGTTTGCTTTTATATCAGATTTTGATGGAACATTAACAAATAAAGATTTTTATAAAATGATAATAGATGAATACTTAGGTGAAGAAGGTAAAGAGTTATACAAAGCATGGCGTAGGAATGAATACAAAGATAAGGATTTTTTACATAAGATTTATAGTTCAATTAACAGAGATGAAGATGAAATATTAGAGGATATATTAAAGATTGAGTGGGATAAAAATGCAGATAAAGTAATTCAAAAAGTAAAAGAAGCTGGTGGAGATTTTATTATTTTAAGTGCAGGAACTAGTTACTATATAGATAGATTGCTTAAGGAAAAAGGACTGTCAGATATTAAAGTTTATTCTAATCCAGGGGAATATAAAAATAGAGGTATTCATTTAAATATAGATGAAAATAATCCATATTATTCTGAGGTGTATGGAATAGATAAGGGTAAGATTGTGGTTGATTTAAAACATAAATATTCATATGTTTATTATGCAGGTGATAGTGCTCCAGATATTCCACCATGTAAGTTAGCAGATACATGCTTTGCAAAGGGAACACTTCAAGGAATGTTACAAGAGGAAGGTGTAAATTTTATACCTATGAGTGATTATAGGGATATAGAAAAAAGTTTAATTGAAAAGGGGGTAATAGAAGAATGAAGGTAAAAGCACATAGTATTTCTATACCAGCTTTCTTAAAGGTTGGGAGAGGTACTTTAGGATATTTAGGTGAGTTCTTAAGTGAAAATAAGTTTAATAGAGTGTGTATATTTTTTGGTAATGGTCTTATTGAATTGTTTGGACATATAGTGTTTGAGTCCTTAGAAAAAGAAGATATAGAGCTTTTGCATCATGAAGAACTAGATACTACCGATATTGAGGATATTACAAGGTTAGCTTTTTCAATTCCTAATAATACAGATGCAGTTATAGGTATTGGAGGAGGCAAGGTAATTGATGTGGCAAAGTATGTTGGTTTCTTAAGAAAAATACCATTTATAAGTGTACCAACATCATCATCTAGTGATGGGTTTTCAAGTTCTAGTGCATCATTACTTGTAGATGGTAAGAGAACCTCAGTACCGGCAAGGTTAGCTTATGGAATAGTAGTTGATTTAGATGTAATAAAAAGTGCACCTGAAAAGTTCATTTATTCAGGAATAGGTGATTTAATTTCTAAGATAACAGCTTTATATGATTGGATTTATGAAGCTGATAAAGGTGTAGGCGAATTAGATGATTTTGCATTAATGATAGCTAAAAAGGCAGTAAATAGTTTTATTAGAACTCCATTTAAGTCCATACAAGATGACTTGTTTTTAAAAGAGTTAGTAGATTCTCTTGCTATGAGTGGAATAGCCAATGAGATAGCTGGGAATAGTTCTCCAACTAGTGGTAGTGAACATTTGATCTCTCATGCTTTAGATAAGATATTAGATGAGCCACAGCTTCATGGAGTACAGGTTGGAATTGCTACATATATTATGAGTAAAGTTCAAGAACATAGATATAAAAGGGTGAATGAAGTATTAACTACCACAGGATTTTGGAATTATGTAAAAACATTAAAAATTAAAAGAGAAGACTTTGAAAAGGCTATTGACATTGCGCCTAGCATAAAACCTAATAGACATACATTTATTCATGAAGAAGAATATAGAAAAGAGGCAAAAGAACTATTATACAAAGATGAAATTTTAAATTCTATTTTTGAATAATATAGAGGTTGGTAAATTTAAGTACCAACCTCTTTCTTATAATTAATCTTAATATAAAAATTTATGCTGATTAAAGACACAATATACATTAATCTGTCATAGGTTAAAAATAGGGATAAATATATACAAATAAGTCTATATCTAAAATTAAACGAGGGGAGAAAAAATATGAATCTAGTAAATGCAGATTTAGCTTCAACCGTTAAGGTCGTAGGCATAAATGCTGAGGGTGAACTTAGGAGGAGGTTTTTTGATTTGGGGATAATTGAGGGGACTAAAATAGATGTCATGTATAGAGGACCATTTGGTGATCCAACAGCCTATTTAATAAGGGGAGCCCTAATTGCAATAAGGGGAGAAGATGGTGCAAAGATTCAGGTAGTAAGTTATAAGTAGGAGGAGACATGGGCTTAAGTAAAAATTCAACAGGTATTGGAGTTCTATCAGGAGAAAAGGGTAAGGTTAGTGATGATTATAAGTATAAGATAGGGCTGGCTGGTAACCCCAATGTAGGTAAAAGTACAGTTTTTAATGCATTAACAGGTTTAAATCAACACACAGGAAATTGGCCTGGGAAGACTGTGGCAAATGCTGAAGGCATATTCCAAGTGAATGAAGAAAAAATTAAGGTGGTAGATTTACCTGGAACTTATTCATTGTTATCTAATTCTGAGGAAGAAGAGATTGCAAGGGATTATATTTGTTTTGAAAATCCTGATTTAGTTGTAGTAGTAGCAGATGCTACATCCTTAGAAAGAAACTTAAACTTGTTCTATCAGATATCTGAAATAACAGAAAAGGTCATACTTTGTGTTAATTTAATAGATGAGGCTAAAAAGCAAGGAATAACAATTAATGAAAAAAAATTAGCTAAAGAACTTAATACTTGTGTTGTTATTACAGCAGCTAGACAAAATGAAGGAATAGATGAGCTAAAGAAGAAAGTTTTAGAGGAAATAAATAGGAAAAGAGATACTTATGCTCTTGTGAAATATAAAGAAACAATTGAAGAATCTATAAAAGACATACAAGCTGTTCTATCTAATAATGAAAAGTTGTCTAATGATAAGAAAAAGTTAAGGTGGGCTTCTATTAGGTTATTAGAGAATAATGAGGGAATAGTAAGCTCATTAGTTAAAAAATTTAATATTAGTGATGTTTCTATGGATAATGTGAACAAAATAAGAAGAGATGTAAACCTTGAAAAATCTATAGAAGATGAGATAGTAGAAACCTTAGTTAGGAATGCAGAAGAAGTTGCAAGAGATGTAGTAAATGAAAGAGATAAATATAATGAATTCCATAAGAAGGTAGATAAATTATTAGTATCTAAGGTTACCGGAATTCCTATAATGATACTTTTGCTATTGGTAATTCTTTGGATTACCATAACCCTTGCAAATTATCCATCACAATTATTATCAGATATGTTTGGTCATATTGAAGTTTGGTTAAGAGGAGTACTTGCTGGTAGTTTTATACCTGCATGGATTAGTAGTGTTTTGATGGATGGAATATATGTTACTTTGGCTTGGGTAATATCTGTTATGTTACCTCCAATGGCTATATTTTTCCCTATGTTTACTTTACTTGAAGACTTGGGATATTTGCCAAGAATAGCTTTCAACTTAGACAAATGTTTTAAAAGGTGCTGTTCTTGTGGTAAACAAGCTCTAACTATGTGTATGGGGTTGGGGTGTAATGCCGCTGGGGTAATAGGATGTAGAATAATTAATTCACCAAGGGAAAGATTAATAGCTATATTAACTAATGTTTTTATGCCTTGTAATGGAAGGTTTCCTACCTTAATAACAATAGCATCTTTATTTATAGGTGGTTCTGTAATTGGTGGGGTTACAGGTAGTCTTGCATCAGCTTTGGCAGTAACTGCAGTTGTAATAGTAGGTGTATTTATGACACTTATAACATCTAAGATTTTATCAAAGACTCTATTAAAAGGAATACCTTCAAATTTTATTTTAGAATTACCTCCATATAGAAAACCACAAATAGGTAAAGTTCTTGTTAGGTCATTATTAGATAGAACATTATATGTTCTTGGAAGATCAGTGGCAGTAGCAGCACCTGCTGGAATAGTTATATGGGTTTTTGCTAACGTATCTGTAGGAGAGGTAAGTTTATTAACTTATTGTGCAGATTTTCTACAACCATTTGCTAATGCAATAGGATTGGATGGTTATATTTTAATGGCATTTATACTAGGATTGCCTGCTAATGAAATAGTTATGCCTATAATTATAATGAGTTACATGAGAGCAACTACTATGTTAGAGTTTGATAGTATGATTGCATTAAAAGAATTATTAGTTGCTAATGGATGGACATTGCTAACAGCTATTAATATGATGATTATTTGTCTTATGCACTATCCTTGTGGCACAACATTATGGACAATCAAGAAGGAAACAAAAAGTTGGAAGTGGACTATACTATCCTTCTTAATTCCAACTATAGCAGGAATAGTAGTTTGTTTAATAACAACTCAACTTTGGAGATTAATAGTTTAGCAAAAGGAAGCTGTTTCTTTATTTAAGAAGTAGCTTCCTTTTGTAGGTTATGAGGAACTTATATATTTAAAAAAATATATAAACATATAAATATAAAAATATATAAATATGCGTTCTAATATAAAATTTTTTATCAATGTAATTCTTCAATGATATAATTGGATTAATGTTTAAATATGAGGTGATTGTGATGAAAGATAAATTCACATTAATAACTGGCGGAAGTGAAGGGATTGGTTTTGAATTAGCAAAGTTATTTGCTAATGATAATAATAATATTTTATTAGTTGCTAGGAACAATGATAAATTAAATGAAGCAAAAGAATATTTGAAAAAGAATTATGATGTGAATGTTATTACAATTAGTTTAGATTTATCAGTGGATAACTCTTGTGAAAAACTATTTGAATTTGTGGAAGAAAATAATTTGATTGTGGATAACTTAATAAATAATGCTGGAATAGGTTCATTTGGTTTTTTTCATGAAGAAGATAATGGATTTGAAGATAAGATTATAGATTTGAACATAGCTTCCTTAACGAAGATAACAAAATATTTCTTAAGACAAATGATCAAAAGAAAAAGTGGTGGAATATTAAATGTAGCATCAACAGCAGCTTTTGTTGGAGGCCCTAAGATGGCTCTTTATTATGCAACAAAATCTTATGTATTAACTTTAACTGAAGCAATTCATGATGAAGTACAAGAATATGGAGTTAAAGTAAGCTGTTTATGTCCAGGTCCAGTTAAAACATCATTTCAAAGTAAAGCTGGAATAAAGAAATCAGAAAGTGCAAAAAAGTATTTAATGAATGCAGAGGATGTTGCAAAGATTGGTTATGCTAATTATAAAAAAGGAAAAACAATAATTGTACCAGGAATTAAGAATAAAGTTTTGGTTATAGGAAATAAACTTATTCCTAGAGCGTTAAGTAGAAGAGTTGTCTTAAAGAGCAATAAGTATTAGGGGGAAGGAAATAGTGAGTAAAACTTTTGACGGATATGTATTGGTTTCAGATATGGATGGAACTTTAATTGGAAGTGATAAGATAATATCTAGTGATAATAGAGAAGCAATTGATTATTTTATTAATGAAGGCGGATTATTTACAGTAGCAACAGGTAGAATGTTACCATCAGTATTAGAATATAGGGAAAGCTTAAATTTGAACTTACCAATTTTAATTCATAATGGTGGAAAGATATATGATGTTATAAAAGAAGAAATAATAAGTGAAGTGTATATAGAGGGAAATAGGAAAGAGGCAATAAAAAGAATAGCTAATGACTATCCTAGTTTAGGAATAGAAATATTTTCTGATGAAGTTGTATATGTATATCAAAGTTGTAGATTTACAGAAAGATATAATAGACACAATTATGAGATTGTTTATGATGTAGATGATAGTTTGTGGAACAAAAATTGGGTAAAGGTTCTTATTATAGGGGAAGAGGAAGAACTAAATAGAATAGAAGAGGTATACTGCAGTAAATATGATTCTGGATCAGCTTATAGAAGCGGGAAAAATTATTTTGATATAGTTGCAAATGGAGTATCTAAAGGACAAGCATTAGAAAGTTTAATTAATAAATATAAGTTAGATAAAAATAAAGTTATTGCAGTTGGGGACAATATGAATGATTTAGAAATGCTTAAAGTGGCTAAATATGGGTTTGTCGTAGAAAATGGAGAAGACAGAGTAAAGGAAGAAGTTGACTTAATAGCAGCCTCCTGTGATGAAAGCGCAATTAAGTTTGTAATAAATTATATAAAGAATAAAATATAAGTAATTTTTTAAGCCAATTCTGTTAATACTAATCAATAAAAGGTGAGGAGTGTTATTATGAGTTGGCTTAGTTATATTCTTTTTATATTTATTTTGTACTCATTTTTAGGATGGGTATTAGAAGAAATATATTGTTTTATAGTTACAGGGCGATTTAAAGAGGATGGCTTTTTGAATGGACCATTTAAACCAATGTATGGTTTTGCTATGGCAATAATAATATATATAAGTGAATTCACAATGATTAGTAATACCTTGTTGTGGACTTTATTTTTTATAGTTCCTACAACAGTAGAGTACATTAGTGGATACCTTATGAAGAAAGTATTGAATAAGATGTATTGGGATTACAGTGATCATAAGTTTAATATAGATGGATTTGTATGTTTAAGATTCTCTTTATATTGGATCTTTTTAACTGCTTTTGTAGTATATATATTACAGCCATTAGTTAGTATAATGTTTTATAATTACTTTGATTTTATATCAAATATAAGTCCTTTATTTATTGGGTACATATTAATAGATTTTGTTATGACCACAAGTAGTCTAAATATTAATTATAAAGCTAAGGATTAGAGATTAAGAAATATTATTTCCACACGATAAGTAATGTAAAAGTTATTTGAGTTGAGGGGATAAATATGATAGTTAATAAAAATAAATTGGTTGAAGAGATAATAAACAATATATCTTTTTTAGAGGAGCCAAGAGAAGGTATAAAAATAAATAATGATAATTTAAAAAGAATAAAAAATATTTATTTAAGAATTGGTACTGGTAAAGAAGTATTTGAACAAATTGCAAAAATTGTTTTAAACTCTGTAATGCAAATGAGTAGCTTGGATTTATTACTTACTGATAAGGTAAGGGAGATCGAAAAGGTAAGTAGCAGTATAGATAATTTAACAGGTAAGTTATCTGAGGCAAGTAGAGTTGTAATTGATTCATCAGAAGAAGTATCTGCATCACATGCATCTATGACAGATTCAATTAATAAAATGTCCGTTAATTCAGATAAGTTGCTAGAGGATATTAATAAAAGTGACAAAGAATTATGCGAAATACAAGACTCATCAAAGAGAGCTATGGAAAGCTCAGTTAATATGAAGGAAGATATGAAAAAATTAATGGATGTATTATCAAACATAAAAAATGTAATAACATCTATTTATGATATATCTGAACAGACAAATTTATTAGCACTAAATGCATCAATAGAAGCTGCTAGAGCTGGTGAAGGTGGAAGAGGCTTCTCTGTAGTGGCAGAAGAAATAAGAAAGTTGGCAGATGAAACAAAACTGTTAACATCCAATATGGGTGGGTTTGTTAAGGCTATTGGAGATGCATCTACTAAGAGTGATAAAAGTATTGATAATACAGTGGAAGATCTTAAAAAGATAAATGATAGTATTGATAATATGGTTAATGCAGGAAAAAGGAATAGGGAGACTATACATAATATGAGTGAAGAAATTAGTGTAATTGCAGCTAATAGTGAAGAAATTAGCTCTGCTTTTGAAGAAGTTAATGAAACAATCAGATTATGTGGAGATCACGTAGAGAAAATAAAAGGGAGCTCAGAAGTTTTAAGTACTAGTAGAAGTGATTTAAGAAATATTATAAATCCACTTTCTAATATGGAGGAGGAGCTACATAATGCAGCAACCTTAATAGGGAAAGTTGTACAAGATCCTTATTATAGAGTAAATAATACATTATTTATAGAAACAGTTGAAAATGCTATTGTAGCCCATAAGAATTGGTTGCTTACTTTAAAAGAAATTATAGATAATAAAAAAGTAGTTCCATTACAAGTTAATGAGCATAAGTGTGCATTTGGACACTTCTATTACTCTATATCTCCTATAAACAAAGAAGTATTAAATATTTGGGAAAGCGTTGAGGATAAACATAAAAAGTTTCATAGTTGTGGAAAAAGTGTTATAAAAGCAATTAATAATAATGATTTAAAATTAGCAAATAGTATATATAGTGATGCACAGAAGTTGTCGTTAGAATTAATAAAAGATTTTACTGTAATAATAGATAAAGTTAATAAGCTAGATAAAAAGAATATAAGTGTTTTTTCTAGTTAAATAAAAGGAAGTAATATTTCACTCAGATTTGTGTGAAATATTACTTTTCTATTTATAAATCAGTTAATCTACCCTTATTTTTAAGATGAGCTATTAATTTGTTAGGATCATTCATTATCAGTTCTTCTGGGAAGTTAATGGATTCTAACATTTCTATAGCTTTATCAAATTGACCAATACTAAATGAGATATGAGCATCAGATGTAACAATTATTTTTGCATTATGCTTTTTGCAGAGTTCAGCAATTTGCTTACAGTTTGATTCGCTTCCTTTTCTTGAGTTTCCTAATAAAGATGAAGTGTTAATTTCTATCATTATATTTTTTTCTTTAACCTTTTTAACTATAGATTCATAATCAAGCTTATATGCTGGATTGCCCAAGTGGCCTAAAATTTCTACCTTTTTATTATTATCAATAGCATTAAATATAGCTTTTGTATTGTTTTCTAATGTATCAGGAGTAAATACAGGCTCATGAAAAGATGCAATCATATAGTCAAGGTATTGAGATTCACGTTCTGAAATATCTAAGTTACCGTCTATATCTAAGATATTAGCTTCACATCCTTTAAATAATATAACCCCATCAATTTCTCTAGGTACAACTCTAAGGTTTCCAAAATACCATTGATGAGGTGCACCAGGCATAGTTGGACCATGTTCTGAAGTACCTAATATTTTAATTCCATTTTCAGAACAAAACTTTATGTTTTCCATTAAAGTTGTATAAGCATGCCCACTAACAATTGTATGAGTATGCAAATCCGATAGTAGTTTCATTAAAACTCCTCCTTTGTAATAAATAAAATATATAATTAGTATAGTTTAAATAGATTAATTAATCCAATCCAATCTATAATACCTAAATTTATTAAAAATGCTATTAAATAAACTTGACAGTAAATAATGTATAAACTAGAATAATATAAAAGAATAAAAATGAATAAGAAAAGATACACTTTAAATTGGTCCAGAGAGGCCAGAAAGGAGTCTGAAACTATGTTTAATGCTTTAGAAAATATTTGCATAGCTTTGTCTTTAAAGACATTTAAAAATTATAAATATAATAGGATAATGAGGAGACCAGAGTTTCTGTAAGTCTCTTTATTATCCTTTTCTTTTTATATTAAATGTCGATAAAGTGTTATCTTAACTTCAACATGAAAGAGGGAGGGCTAAGCATGAAAGCAAAGCTTATTTTAGAAAATGGTATGGTATTTGAAGGTAAAGCCTTTGGTCACCTAAAAGATAGTGTTGGTGAAGTAGTATTTACAACTGGTATGACTGGATACCAAGAGGTTTTAACTGACCCTTCATACTATGGACAAATTGTAACAATGACATATCCTCTAATAGGAAACTATGGAATAAACCTTGAAGACATGGAATCTGATAGCCCAAAGGTTAGAGGGTTCATAGTAAGAGAAAAATGTAATTTACCAAATAACTTTAGATGTGAGTTAGAATTAGAAGATTTCTTAAAGCAAAATAAGATAGTTGGTCTTGAAGGTATAGATACAAGAGCTCTTACGAAGGTTTTAAGAAACAACGGTACAATGAGAGGAATCATTGCAATTGATGAATTAGATAAAAGCGATATAGATGAAAAAATTAAGTCTTTCTCAAATAAAGAAGCTGTAAAGACTGTAACAACAAAGAAGTCTTACACAGTTGAAGGCAAAGGAAAGCATGTAGCTGTAATTGATTTTGGGATAAAGCAGAATATATTAAGATGCTTTAAGAAGAGAGGATGCAAGTTAACAGTATTCCCAGCTGATACAAAGGCTGAAGATATTTTAGCTATAAATCCAGATTTAGTATTCTTATCAAATGGACCTGGGGATCCAGAAGATTTACCAGAAGTAATTGAGAATATAAAGAAGATAGTTGGAAAGAAGCCAATAGTAGGAATCTGCTTAGGTCACCAGTTATTAGGGTTAACATTAGGTGGACAAACAGCTAAGCTTAAGTTTGGGCATAGAGGATGCAATCACCCAGTTAAAGATTTAGAAACAAATAAGGTTACTATAACCTCACAAAACCATGGATATGTGGTTCAAACTTTACCAGAAGATGTTGAAGCAACTCATATCAACATAAACGATGGAACTATAGAAGGAATGAAGCATAAGAAGTTACCTATATTCTCAGTACAATTCCATCCAGAAGCTTCGGCAGGACCACAAGACAGTGAATATATATTCGATAAATTCATGGAATACGCACTATAGGAGGTTAGTATTATGCCATTAAATAAAGATATTAAAAAAGTATTAGTTATAGGATCAGGACCAATAGTTATAGGACAAGCAGCAGAGTTTGATTATTCAGGAACTCAAGCTTGCCAAGCTTTAAAAGAAGAGGGAATTGAAGTTGTATTAGTTAATTCTAATCCAGCTACAATTATGACTGATAGAGAAGTTGCAGATAAGGTTTATTTAGAGCCATTAACTGTAGAATTTGTAGAAAAGGTTATTGAAAAGGAAAGACCAGATAGTTTACTTGCTGGTATGGGTGGTCAAACAGGACTTAACCTTGCAGTTGATTTACATGATGCAGGAATATTAGAAAAATATAATGTAAAAGTAATAGGTACTTCTATTGAATCTATCAAAGAAGGTGAAGATAGAGAATTATTCAGAGATATGATGAATAGGATACAAGAACCTGTTATTCAATCTGAAATAATTACTGAATTAGAAGCAGGAATTGAATATGCTGGTAAGATTGGATACCCAGTAATAGTTAGACCAGCCTATACGCTAGGGGGAACTGGTGGGGGAATAGCTAATAATGAAGAAGAGTTAAGAGTTATTCTTGAATCAGGATTACAATTAAGTACAATAGGACAAGTTTTACTTGAAAAGTCAGTTAAGGGATGGAAAGAAGTAGAGTATGAAGTAATGAGAGACTCTTACGGAAACTGCATAACTGTATGTAACATGGAAAACATTGACCCAGTTGGTATCCATACAGGTGATAGTATAGTTGTAGCTCCTTCTCAAACATTGTCAGATAAAGAATATCAAATGTTAAGAACGGCATCTATAAACATTATAAATGCTGTAGGAATAGAAGGTGGATGTAACGTACAGTTCGCTTTAAATCCTAACTCGTTTGAATATGCTGTAATAGAGATTAACCCTAGAGTTTCAAGATCTTCAGCTTTAGCATCAAAGGCTACTGGATATCCAATAGCAAAACTTGCTGCTAAGATAGCTTTAGGATATGGATTAGATGAAATAAAGAATGCAGTTACTCAAAAAACTTATGCATGCTTTGAACCAACATTAGACTATGTAGTATGTAAGATTCCAAAGTGGCCTTTTGATAAGTTCTACGGTGCAGATAGAGAACTTGGAACTAAGATGATGGCTACAGGGGAAGTAATGGCTATAGGTGCAAACTTAGAACAAGCATTACTTAAGGGAATAAGAAGTTTAGAGATAGGAAAATACTCATTAGACCACAAGAAGTTTAGAGAGTTCAGTATGCAAGAGCTTAAGGAAAGAGTGATGTCTCCAGATGATGAAAGACTATTTGCATTAGCTGAAATGCTTAGAAGAGACTATAGGGTAGATAAAATCTGTAAGATTACAGGAATAGATAGATTCTTCGTAGAGAAGTTCAAGTGGATAGTTGAAGAGGAGCAAAGATTAAAGTTAAGTAAGATTGATGACTTAGACAAAGAATGGTTATTAAACTTAAAGAAAAAAGGATTCTCAGATAAAGCTATAGCAGACATGTTAAAGGTTTCTCCTGAAGACATTAATAGATTAAGAGATATCTGGAATATAAAACCTGCATATAAGATGGTTGATACATGTGGTGGAGAATTCGAAGCATTATCACCTTATTACTACTCAACTTATGAACAGTATGATGAAGTAGAAGTATCAGATAAGAAAAAGGTAATGGTTATAGGTTCAGGTCCAATAAGAATAGGACAAGGTATTGAATTTGACTATGCTTCAGTACACTGTGTATTAGCACTTAAGAAGCTAGGAATAGAGACTATAATAGTTAATAACAACCCAGAAACAGTAAGTACAGACTTTAATATTTCTGATAAGTTATACTTTGAACCATTAACAGAAGAAGATGTATTAAGCATAGTTGAAAAAGAAAATCCAGATGGAGTTATACTTCAATTTGGTGGACAAACAGCTATTAAGCTTGCAAACTTCTTAAAGGAAAAGAATATACCAACATTAGGAACTACAGCAGATCAAATAGACATGGCTGAAGATAGAGAAAAGTTTGATGCTTTACTAGAAGATTTGGGAATTTCAAGACCAAAGGGGAAAGGAATCTGGTCAGTTGAAGAAGGGCTAAAAGAAGCTGAAAGATTAGGATTCCCTGTACTTGTTAGACCTTCATATGTAATTGGTGGTCAAGGGATGGAAATAACTCATGATGAAGAAGAATTAACATTCTACTTAATGCATGCTTTTGAAAAAGATTCAAAGAATCCAATACTAATAGATAAGTATCTAATGGGTAGAGAAATAGAAGTAGATGCGATTTCCGATGGAGAAGATGTTCTTATACCAGGTATAATGGAACACTTAGAAAGAGCAGGGGTTCATTCAGGGGATAGTGTAACTATGTATCCAACACAAAATGTTAGTGAAGATATTAAGAGTGCGATACTAGATTATACTAAGAAGTTGGCTTTAGCAATAGGAATAAAAGGAATGATAAACATTCAGTTTATCGAATTTGAAGGGCAATTATATGTAATAGAAGTTAATCCAAGAGCTTCAAGAACTGTACCTTATATCAGTAAAGTAAGTGGAGTTCCAATAGTAGATATAGCAACTAAGGTTATGCTAGGAAGTAAGTTAAAGGACTTAGGATATGGAGTAGATGTATATAAAGAACCAGAATTAATATCAGTTAAGGTTCCTGTATTCTCAACTCAAAAGCTACCAAATGTTGAAGTATCATTAGGACCTGAGATGAAATCTACAGGAGAGGTTTTAGGAGTTGGTAAAACAGTTAATGAAGCTTTATATAAAGGATTTGTAGCAGCTGGAATGTTCCCTAAGAAGGGTGAAATATTAGCTACTATAAATAAACATGATAAGGCTGAATTCTTACCAATGGCAGTTAGATTGTCTAAATTAGGATATAAGTTTGTAGCTACAGAGGGAACTTGTAACTTACTTAAGGACGCAGGTATAGATGCTAAAAAGGTAAGAAGAATATGTGAAGATTCACCTAATATACTAGATGTTATAAAAAATAAGGAAGTAGAACTAGTTGTAAATACTCCAACTAAAGTTAATGATTCAAAGAGAGATGGCTTTGTAATGAGAAGGGCAGCTGTAGAGAGAAATATAGGTGTTATTACAGCTCTAGATACTCTAAGAGCTATAGTAGATGTTAAGGAAGAGCATTTTGAAGATAATAAAGCATTAGAAGTTTACAACTTAGGAAATTAATATAATGAAAAAGAAGACTATATTACTATATGGTCTTCTTTTCTTATATTGGAATAAAAGTATAAATATTTGTTGACATACGAACAAAAGTTCGATAAAATTAAATCAACAAACAAATGTTCGTATGGAGGGCTATTATGAAGAATAATGATATATTTGTAAAATTAAATGTTAAAAGCATCGGAGAGGTTAGAAGTTTAATAATAGACAAAGATAACTTAAAAGAAAATGACGGAAATAAATACATAATGTGCGCGGGTAAATATGATAGAAATGGATGGACAATAGTCTTTAAGGCTAGAAATTATAAAGAAGCGGAATACATAATTGAGAATACACCTTTAAAGGCAAAGAAAAGTTGCAATATTGAATTATTTGCAAAGCCTCACCCAATATATTGTTAAATATAAACGCAATAAAAGCTATTTATATTAGACATGCTAAGGATAAATAGCTTAAATGTTATATTCTACATTATTAATTACTACTGATAATTCATTTATAAGATTAAGAAGCTTTCCTTCATTTTTTGAGTCTGAGCTTTTTACAATCTTAACAACAGGTCTTAGAGGATAGTTTAGTTGAGTTTCTTGCACAACAGCAATATCCCCAGTGCTTAATTTTACTATAGTTCCAAAAGGGAATGGAACTATTATTTTTGAAAATACCTGAACCATATTAAAATCAAATAACTTATTAACATTTGCCATTATATATTCTAAAGCATCACTTGCACATAATGCACGTCTATAGCACCTATCAGAGGTAAGTGCATCATATACATCTGCAATTGATACAATTTTAGCTAATTTATTTATCTCATCACCTTTTAAAGCATTTGGATAACCTAATCCATCAATCCTTTCATGGTGTTGAAGAGCAATTACTTTAATACAAGACTTTATGGATGGACTTTTATTAATATAGTCATAACCTAATCTAGGATGCTCTTTAATTTTCAAAAATTCTTCATATGTTAATGGGCCTTCTTTAGTTATTAAATCTTTAGGAATAAACACTTTTCCTATATCATGTAACAATGCTCCTGTGCATAAATCTATAAGTTCAGACTTTGGCAGTTGTAAGCCTATCCCAAGCACTAAAGATATAACTGCAACATTTACGCAGTGTTGATATGTATACATATCCATGCTTTTTATATCTACTAAGCTAACTAATAAGTTTTTATTTTCCAATATATTGTTTAATAACTCTTCAGCAATATCGTTAATAGATTTAAAATAGTCTTCTTGTTTCTTTAGAATATTATTTTTTTCTTTCGAATTAATTATATTTAAACTAGATAGTTTTTCGATATTGTTAAAACTATCCTTTATTATTGAAGCTGCTTTGTTTCTAAGTTCTGGCTTAATTATATCTTCAATTTCACCTTGACTATAGCCATCTTCTATGTAAATTGAAAATATATTTACTTGTTTAATCTTTTTAATTAAACCTTCAGTGAGAAGAACTCCACTTTTTAAGAGAGTTCTACCAGAATTATCATATATAGTTTTACCTAAATAGGATCCTGTACGGACAGACTCTATTGGAACCAGTCGCATCAAAACACCTCTCTTAACATATAAAATCAATAAAATTATATCATATTTTGTAATAAAGTGCTATTAATTGGATAATTCAAAAAGAAAAACTCAGGTTTTGTTGAACAGCTCCCTGCTTACTTAATAGGGGCCGTTCAATAACTTGAGTTTTTCTACATTATATATCTAATAAATTTTTCTTGTATGAAGAATATAGGTTTCTAAGCTCTTCCATTTTACACTCTAGTTCTAGATAAAGTTCAGAGGCATTTGAATAATCTTCATTGATAAATGCTGATTTGATTTTTGTAAATAAACTTTTACTTGTATAAGAATCTTTCATTATATAATGTCTTAATTCATTGATTTTCATCCAATTAGATACATCTAAATCTAAAGCTTTATCAAGAGAATGTAGTGGCTTGAAGCTTCTTATTTCATGAGTGTACTTATTGATTATTCTATTACCTATTTCAGTACACCATCTTTGAAGGGTAGCCATTTTAAAACTATTAATTAATTGATCTGTAAGTACATCGTTTCTTTTTAAAACATTGATTTTTTCTGGATACTTATCTAATGCAGAAAGATTTTCATATATAGTAGCTGGTGCGGTTCCATACATTTTATTTCTTTCTTCTTCAGTGAAATCTTCAAATACATCATCTTCACTTCTGTAAGATCTGTTCTTTTCTAGATAGTCTGCATCTTCTCCGTATTGTTTTGATAACTCTTTAAGAAGATCTTCTTCAGTTTTGTTATTGTTCACTGCATATAGTATACCATCTAACATTGCCATATATGAAACAGCCATTGCAATATATGCATTAGAATGAGGGTTTGGTGAACGCAATTCAAATCTAGTAGCAGCTGGATTGGATAAGTCCCTTATTAAACCTACAAGAACAGTTCTATTTCTTGATGGGTTAGTTGGATGTAATCCAAGGGAAGTTACTATACATATTGGAGCTTCAAATCCAGGCCTTAGTCTCTTTAAAGCGTTATTAGTTGATGATATAAATGGATTCATAACTTCATAGTTCTTTAATATACCCATTAATGCACCATATCCCATTACACTTAAAAAGTCTTCTTTAGTTGCATGGAATAAGTTGATTCTTTTTCCGTTCTTCAATTTTAAACTTACTCCTAGATGTATATGCATACCAGAACCTGCTACGCCATCAAGTGGCTTTGGCATAAATGTTACTTCAAGTCCATTTCTTCTAAATGTTTCTTGAGTTAATATTTTTACAAACAATTCATTGTCAGCAGCTTGAACTGCATCAGCGTATTTCCAGTCTACTTCAAGTTGCTCCATTATGTGATTGAATTGACCTGATGAATCAAGCTTAGCTCGTACTCCACCTACTTCCTTATGTCCCATTTCTGGCTCAAATCCATAAGCCTCCATAAGTAGTAAGGTTTCTTCTAAAGCTGTTCTTACAGAGCCTTTTGTTCTTGTCCAATAATGTTCATGTAATACTTCAGAAGTTGATAGTTCTTCTACTTCCGCATTATCATTAGGTGTTTTAACCCAGAATTCTAATTCTGTAGCAGATGTAATAACTACTTCATCTATATCTTCCTTAGTTATACCATAAGCTTTTATTATCTCGGGTTTTTTATTAAAGATATCAATAAGGTTTTCTTTAAATGTTTTTATAGCTGAACTAAGAATATGTCTTGAATCTACAGCTTTACCATCATGATATAAGAAACAAGGAATTCTTAAGGTACCTATTGGCTTATCAAGAGAAGTATCTATAAAGTCATAGTTATAGTCAACGAACCATTTACAATCTAAATCTGCAACCATATCTACTTTTGCATTATTAAGAGTAGCAATTCCAGGAAGAACAACAGAGGAACCATCAGTTTGCACTGCAACGCCATATAGAAATGAATCTAAGTCATCTAAGAATACTTTAACAGGTATTTTTTCATCAGTATCATTACCAGAAAGGTCAATACCTACAAATGAAACAAATTTTATTTCTGGGTGATTAATTAATATAGATTTTACATCTTCTTTGCTATGTTTATCCTTTGGGATGGTATAAATTAAGTTGTTAATCATAGTATAAATTCTGCCATAATAAATAAAAAATATGAAAATTAGGCGAGAACTTCTTCACATCCTTTCATATATAAGTCGAATAAAATTAATTATATAAATTATAACATTCGTATATGCTTACTTCAAGAAATTATTATGATATAAATAAATTATTCATATTAGTAAATAAATATAATGTATAGATTTATTCCATGTAAAGTAATAAAATAGTTATAGATAAATAAAGTAAATGGAGTGAGAAACTTTGGATAAGAAGAATATGCCTATTGGTTTTTTCGATTCAGGAGTAGGTGGATTAAGTGTCTTAAGAGAGGCTATAAAACTTATGCCAAATGAAGATTATATATATTTTGGAGATTCAAAAAATGCACCATATGGAGTAAGGACGACTGAAGAAGTGAAAGAACTTACATATAGAGCGGTAGATAAGTTATTTTCTAAGGGAGCTAAAGCTATAGTAATAGCATGTAACACAGCTACTAGTGCAGCTGTTGCAGCATTAAGGTTAGACTATCCTGATGTGCCTATAGTAGGTATAGAGCCAGCAGTAAAGCCGGCAGTAAAAATGAAAAGAAGTGGGCCTATAATTATAATGGCTACTCCTATGACTCTAAAAGAAAGAAAGTTTAATAATCTAATGAGTAAATATAAAAATGAAGCAGATATAATACCAATGCCTTGTGCAGGGCTTATGGAATTTATTGAAGCAGGTGATTTAGATAGTAATGAATTAAAGTTTTATCTAAAAGAGAAGTTTAATAAATATGAAAATAAAGATATTGCTGCTATAGTATTAGGGTGCACTCATTATCCATTTATAGCAGATAGAATACATGAAGTTATAGGGGGGGATGTTCCAGTAATTGATGGTGGATTAGGAACTTGTAAAGAATTGAGAAGAAGGTTAGAATTACATGATTTACTGACTGATTCAAGTAAGAAGGGGTCAGTGAGTATATATAATTCATTAGAAGGTAAAAAAATAATTCAATTAAGTAAAAATTTATTAGGAATATAAATCTAAAAGAAGCAGTTGTTAATAGTATTACAACTGTTTCTTTGCGTTATAAAATAAATATAGAAAAAAAGTTTGTTAAATAGTTGACAAATAAAATGGAAATTGCTATATTATATATAGAGAAGAAATTATCAGAAAATTAAAAAAATAAAGAGAGGTGCTATTTATGATAATTAATGTTAAAGAAGTATTAGGAGATAAAATAAATATAGAAGATGCAATTATATTAAGAGATATAATAAAGAGCAGTATAAACGAAGGAATTACATTAGACTTCTCAGGAGTTGAAAATATTCCATCAACATTTTTAACATGTTTATTCGGAGATATAATTAATCAATCAGGAAGAGAGATGATTTTTAACAATGTTAATGTTAAAAATTTATCAAATTATAATGATTACTCAAGAGTAGTATTGGGAACAGCTTTTATTAGCTAAAGCTTGAGTAGGAAGGAACGATAATGAGTAGCTTAAATAAATTAAGGAATCACTATTTAGGATAATATCTAAATAGTGATTTTTTCTATTTTAATTTATTTATTATATTCAATGAATAAGATATAATTAAAACATGAATTATCAAGGAAAGGTATGATAATAATACTAAATATAATCAAAGAAAGGTAGGATAATTATTATGAAGAATCCAATTGTAACTATAACTATGGAAAATGGAGGAGTTATGAAGGCAGAACTTTATCCTGAAGTAGCTCCAAATACAGTAAAGAATTTTATAGATTTAATAAATAGAGGATTTTATGATGGCTTAATATTTCACAGAGTAATTCCAGGATTCATGATTCAAGGTGGATGCCCAGAAGGAAATGGTATGGGAGGACCTGGTTATGGAATAAAAGGAGAGTTTAACAGAAATGGATTTAAGAATGATTTAAAACATACTAAAGGTGTTTTATCAATGGCTAGAGCGATGCATCCAGATTCAGCAGGAAGCCAATTCTTTATAATGGTTGAAAATGCACCACACTTAGATGGACAATATGCTGCATTTGGTAAGGTTATAGAAGGTATAGAAGAAGCTGATAAAATTGTAATGACAAAGAGAGACTATAATGATAGACCTTATGAAGATCAAGTTATAAAAAGTATGACAGTTGATACATTTGGTGAAACTTATGGAGAACCTGAAATTATAGAATAAGCATTAGAAGGGAAGATAAAAGTGAGTAGAGTAGGGGAGAAGATCAAGGAAGCAAGAACAAAAGCTGGTCTTACTCAAAAGGCTTTAGGAAAAAAGTTAGGTGTATCTGATAAATTTATTAACGAAGTAGAAATGGGAAGAAGAGTTGCTCAAGAAGGATTCATAGAAAGAGCAGCAAAAATCCTTAATACAGATTTAAATGATATAAGTATGGTTGTAACAGATGAAGCATTAATGGAAGAAAGAAAGATAACAGAAGTTGCTAAAAAGGAGAAGAAGATTAATGCCAAAATACTTGGAGAAACTTCACCTGTGTGGACTGATGCTTTTTCATCTGTAATGAAAAAGGTAATAATATATGACTATAGCTTAAAAAAGGAGTTAGGAAGTAAAGAACTTCCTATATACTCAAATAAGGTAGAAGGATACCCTGCAGATAAAGTTTTATATATAAAAGTAGAAGATAATAGTATGTCTGGATTCAGAATGATGAAGGATGATATAGTATTTGGTCATTTAGTTAAAGAAGTGAGCAACAATGGAATGTTTCTTATAGAGTATGACAATAAAAGAGTTATAAGACAAATAAAGAGTTTAGGTGGGCAAAAGTTATTACTTATAGGTAATGATGGCTCAGCTAAGACAGAAACAATACAAGTGAAAGAAGCTAAAATTATAGCTAAGTTAGAAAGATTAGAAATACAACTTTAGCTTACTTAGATGATATATGTTGGTAACATATATCATCTTTTTTTATATATTGATAGTGGGATTTTATAAATAAAATTATCAGTAATTTTGTGGGGTTGATTTATTATAGAGAATATAAATAATGCAAGTAATTTACTTAAGAATGTGCCTTTAGAATTTTTAGCTAAATTAAATATAACACAAACATTAAATGAGAATCCTCAAGGAGAGGTTGAGGTGACCATTTTATACGGAGAACCATTTGAAGTGGTAAAAACAATAGTAGAGAATATAGGTGGTAGGATTGAAGATTTAGGATATGGGTATGCTATTGTAAATATACCAGCAACTAATGTTGTAAGTTTAGCACAAAATAATGCAATACAATATATAGAATTTCCTAAGAGTATGATTTTAACTGACCAGGGGAGTAATAGAGCAGCTTGCGTGGATAAGACTAGAAATACTTATTCCCTTAGTGGTGAAGGAATAATAATAGGTTTTATTGACTCCGGAATAGACTTTACTCATCCGGGATTTCTAAATGAAGACGGAACTACAAGAATAGAGTATATATATGATTTAACTCAAGACTCAAGTAAGGTTTATGATAAGGCAACTATAAATACTGCATTAAAGTCACAAGATCCATATTCAGTAGTACCTGTAGAAGATTTAACTGGTCACGGTACACATGTAGCTGGTATTGCCTGCGCTGGAGGAAAAATTGATAAAAGATATTATGGTGTTGCGCCCAAAAGTTCAATCATGATGGTGAAAACAGGTAGAGGGTATTTTTCTCTAAGTACAAGTATAATGAGAGGTTTGAAGTTTCTGACTGATAAAAGTAAAGAGTTGAATATGCCTTTGGTTGTTAATATGAGTTTAAGTACAAATGATGGAGCACATGATGGGAGTAGCTTATTAGAATTATATATAGCAACTATAGCTAACCATGAGAAAGTGACTATAATAGTTGCAGCAGGAAATGAAGGGGATGCAGCACATCATGTTGGTGGGATTCTAAAAAGAAGTAATGATATTAATTTTGAAGTTGATGCAGGTGAAATAGCAGTATTTTTAAATTTATATAAGTCTATATTACCAGCGGTGTCAATAGAGATTATAGCACCAACAGGAGTATCATCTGGAGAAATAGTAATAGAAGAAGGATATAAGGAAGGTGTAATTTCCGGAAATAGGTATAGGGTATTCACAACTGGACCTAAACCATTTGATATGACAGGAGAGATATCGGTTTCTTTATATACGGATGCTCAGTATATTATTGAAGGGGTATGGAAAATTGTTTTAAGAGTATTAAATGAATACAATGGAATATTTGATGTATGGCTACCTGTATCAGAGGGATTAAATATAAATACAAAGTTTCTACAACCTAGTATAGATAATACATTAGGTATACCCGCTACAGTAGATAGTGTAATTTCAGTAGGAAGTTATAATTATTTAACAAATAATATTTCTCCGTTTAGTGGCAGAGGAAGAGCTAACATGTATTTTGAAGCAAAACCAGAAATAGTTGCGCCAGGTGAAGGGATTACATCAACAATTCCTAATAGGTCATATGATACAAAGTCAGGAACTTCTATGGCAGCTCCCCACGTTTCAGGAATATGTGCATTAATAATGGAATGGGGAATTGTTAAAGGGAATGATCCTTATTTATTTGGGAACAGAGTAAAATACTTTTTGGTAACTGGAGCAAAGAGAGAAAGAAGAGATGTAGATTATCCAAATACAAGTTGGGGGTATGGGGAGGTTTGTGCATATAATAGTTTGCAACAGATATTGGATGTTTTAAATGTTATTAATGTAAGTAGTTTTAGGGAGAGTAAAATGAATAGGCAACAAGGAAGGTTTGATACTATAGAAGAATATTTGAATTCATATGCGAATTCAGATGAAATAGTTGGTACCTTGGTAGAGTTTGCAAATGAGGAACGTTTTAAAGAGCTTAATAATATGCCAAATACAGAAGTAACAACCATATCGGAAAGTTATGGAATAGTATATACCCCTACAAGTAACATTAAGAATATATATCCGTATATATTTGGAGTTGTAGATGATATAAATCCTCAAATTTTTACGTTAACTGATGAAACTCCAGCTGAGGCAAGTAATGCGTTAAATTATCATACTAATCCATACTTAAGTTTAAATGGAAAAGGCGTATTAATTGGAGTAATAGATACGGGAATAGATTATTTAAACACTGAATTTCAAAAAGAAGATGACACCACTAGAATAGTAAGGATATGGGATCAGACATTAGATAATATAGGGCAAGAGATAAATGGTTTAAAGATGGGTGTAGAGTATACAGAAGAACAAATAAATCAGGCTATAGCTCTTAAAAAGTCTGGAGGTGATCCATATAGTATAGTTGCTACTAAGGATACAAATGGTCATGGAACTATGGTAGCAGGACTTGCAGCAGCAAGAGGTAAAAATCCAGATTTAATAGGTATAGCTCCTAATTCGAGTATAGCAGTTGTTAAGTTAAAGGAAGCAGCTGATATAACACTTGTATCTGCTGGATTAACAACAGAAGGAAGTAATAGATATGGATATGTTAGTATATTGCTTGCATTAAGGTATCTAACTTCTATATCTAGTGAGTTAAATATGCCAACAGTTATGATAATTCCATTAGGAACAAATTATGGTGAACATAGTGGTAGAACTATAGTTAGTGGTGTTATTGATAGGATAGCTGGCACTTTGGGAAATGTCGTTGTTGTAGGAACTGGAAATGAAGGAGATACTGATACCCATACAGAAGGTAATATAAAAAGTTCTGGGAGTACAGAGGTAATTGAATTAAGGGTTGGAAAGAACCAAAATACATTGAATTTTGAAATATGGATAAGGCAACCTAATAGTGCATCAATATCCGTAACATCACCCTCAGGTGAAGTTATAGATAGAATATCTCCAAAGTCTGGAGGTAGAAGAAATATCAAGTTCTTATATGAAGGAACTATAATGTCTATAGATATAGATATGCCTAATGAGGCTACTGGTGATGAAAGAATAGTAATAAGGAGTATATATTTAAAAGAAGGCATATGGAAATTTACCTTATATGGAGAATATGTAGTTGATGGTATGTATTGGGCTTGGTTACCACAAAGAGTTTTATTAGATTCAGACACAAGATTTTTAAAGCCATCTCAGTATACTACTTTAATGTTACCTTCAACAGCTAATTCAGTAATATCTGTAGGTTATTATAACCAAAATAATAATGCTACAGTGGGAGCTTCAGGTAGAGGTTATACTACAGATGGAAGAATAAAGCCAGATGTTGTAGCAGGAGGAATTAATGCACCAATAGTAAGGCCAGGTGGAAGTGTAGGGGTAGCAAGTGGATCTTCAGTTGCTACAGCAATAGTTGGAGGAATATGTGCTTTAATATTGCAGTGGGCTGTAGTCGATAGAAATAAACCTGAAATATATGCTACACAGGTGAAGTCTTATATTATTAGGGGTACACGTATGAGAGGTGGAGATGTTTATCCAAATAGAGAATGGGGATATGGAATTATAGATATGACTGGAATATTGAATGCTATGAGAGGAAATTATGGCGAAAATGTTACTTCAAGGTCATATAGAGAAATATCTTATGGCAATGATATTGTTGATAATAGGTATGAAGAATTTAATATAGGAGGGCTATTTATAAGAAAACCATTATAGCTGTATCACAGATGATTAGTACTAAGCATAATATATGATGAAACAATTTTATAGGAGATATTAATGGCTGATATAGGTCAATTAAAAGTTCAATGCTTTAGAGGAGAAAGCGCAGTACCAATAGATAACTGTAGAGTAACTATAAATCCAACAACTAGTGACCAAGTCCAAAATATAAATGCTCTTGGTAACAAAACTACATCCCCTAACAATCCAAGTGCAAGTAATATCAATACAACATTACTTACAGATTCTTCAGGTTTAACTCAAGTAATAGATTTATCAGCACCACCACTAGATTATTCTCAAGAACCTACTAATAATGTACCTTATAGTCTTTATGATGTTTTGGTAGAAAGGGATGGGTTTAGTCCTGTATCAATAAGAGGGGTACAAGTGTTTCCGCAATCAACAGCCTTACAGAAAGTAAGTCTTCAAGAAAATGCAAATAGATCAAGTAGAGCAGAAATAATTATAATTCAACCCAATACATTAATTGGTAATTTCCCGGCAAAGATACCAGAATCTCCAGATAAACCTCTTCCACCACCTACAGGAGGAGTTGTATTACCAAAACCTGTAGTTCCAGAATTTATAACAGTTCATCAGGGAAGTCCTAATGATGCCTCTGCGCCTAATTATAGAGTTCCGTATAAAGATTATATAAAGAATGTAGCTTCATGTGAAATATACTCTACATGGCCAGAGAGTACAATAAGGGCAAATGTATTTTGTATTATATCATTTACATTAAATAGAATTTATACAGAATGGTATAGAGGAAAAGGGAAGAATTTTGATATAACAAGCTCTACAGCTTATGATCATGCATTTAATTATGGAAGAAATATTTATGATAGTATAAGTGCTATTGTTGATGAAATATTCTCCACTTATATTAGGAGATTTGGAAGAAAACAACCACTATTAACACAGTATTGTGATGGGAAGAATGTAACTTGTCCTCAATGGCTAAGTCAATGGGGTAGTAAGTATCTTGGGGATCAAGGTTATATACCTTATGATATATTAACTTATTATTATGGAAATGATATTGAACTAACAACAGCTGAACAGGTTAGTGGTAGTCCATCTTCATATCCAGGATTTGATTTAACAGTAGGTTCAAATGGGGAGTCTGTTAGACAGATACAAGAATTTTTAAATAGAATTGCACAAAATTATCCTTTAATTCCTAAGGTGGCAGTTGATGGTACTTATGGTGAAGCTACTGCAGAAGCAGTTAGAGTATTTCAAGGAATATTTAATTTACCTAAAACAGGAGTTGTGGATTATGCAACATGGTACAGGATATCTGACATTTATGTAGGCGTAACGAGAATAGCAGAATTAAGAAGTGAAAATATATTTTATCCACCTAACTCCAGAGAAATGATCAGGGGAGGTAATTCTGCACCTTTCTTTAATTATCCAAATTAATAGATATAAAAAAGAAACTCTTACTGTTATGTATGAGTTTCTTTTTCACTGTCTAGAAAATTATAAGATTTTAATTAGCTATAAATCAAGGGAATAGATATTTGTTTTTCTGTGACTTGGAGCTTGCGACGGAACAAGCAAAATAAATATCCATCCAACCTTTCTTATTATTTATCGGATAAGACCCCTTGAAAGTTAAAGTTAGGAACGTATTCAGTTGTATTTGAACCTTCATCTTGAATAAATCCATTAATTACTCCCAATTCACTAGCGTAATTAATTAGTGAATTGTAATGTTTTGGATTTAAAAATTTATTTATTTCTGGATATTTAGATGAGTTATGCATTGGTGTGTATTGATTCATTATGCTTATATAAACATCATCACCAAAAGTAGAATATATTTTATCTATAACTTTCTTAGAATCAAATAATAAGCCAGGAAGCATTAAATGTCTTATAATAACTCCTTTAAGAATTCTACCTTTATCATCAAAGGATGGCTTACCAGTTTGCCTAACCATTTCTTTTAATATGGGAATTATTTCAGATGAATAATCTTTTGCCTTTGAATATTTTATAGAATATTTATCATCAAAATACTTAAAATCTGGAAGATAAACATCTATATATCCATCTAATAACTTGATAGTTTCTAATGTATCATAACCATTAGTATTATAAAGGATAGGTAGTTTTAATCCTTTATATTTAGCTATTTCTATGGCTTCTATTATTTGTGGTACATAGTGGGTAGGCGTAACAAGATTTATATTATTTGCGCCTTTATTTTGAAGTTCTAAGAAAATATCACTAAGTCTATTTATGGTTATTTCAGCACCCTTATATTCTTGACTTATTTCATGGTTCTGACAAAATACACATTTTAAATTACAATGTGAAAAAAATACTGTACCTGAACCATTTTCACAAGATATAGGTGGTTCTTCCCAAAGGTGTAATTCTGCTCTAGCTACAATTAGATTATCATTAGCAGTGCATATACCTAGTTCACCATTTAGTCTATTAACACCACAATGCCTTCGGCATAAATCACATTTTTTTAATAGGTAATCATACTTCATTTAATATCACCTCATAATTTATACTTATTAAATTATAAGACTGATATTAAATACTATCAACTATCTAGTTAGTCATTTCTTTTCTATGTTTAAAATAAAAAATAATACATTGTGTTATGAATATTAAGCTTAAGCATCCAAACATTGGATAAAGAGTAGATATTAAGGCTCCAAATCCAATTTGAGATATTGGTAATGCTATGGCTAAAACTATAACTATACCTAAGTTGAACTTAATTTTAAATGTTTGTTCTAATGTTTTTCCTATAGAGTATACGTCCGAAACTTCTGTTGAGAACATTTCTAATAAAATAATCATTGATAATATAGCTTGTACGATTGGACCAAAGCGTTGAGCTATGAATAATAGTGGTATTTCATACTCGTATATATATGGTTGATTTATTAAAAGCAATGAGTTTATTGCAAGGGATAAGAAAGTTAGTCCTAATGCACCTAATACTATACCTATAATCATAGTTTTTGACTTTTTCATTTTTGTACTAAGAGGAACAAGAACACCTGAACTACATAATATGTTATAGCCTGAATATAGTAATGTAGATATAAAAACACCACTTTTTTTTGCTGGAGCATGAATAATATTATCAATTGTCATTACATCATTACCAAATGCAATATACAAAGTAGTTATTAGGGAAATTGTTAGTATTAAGCCAGGAACTATAAAACTATTTACTTCAATTAATCCCTCAGTTCCTCTAAGTAAAAAGAATAAGGATATACAAAGCATGATTAAAGTTCCTATAATTTTTGGAATACCAAAAAATTGATGTATTAAGGCTCCGCTTCCAGCTAGTATAATTGATGCGCTTGAAATAAAGTATAGCGTAGTAATAATTCCAGTAAGCTTTCCAAAGATATTAGGGCTAATTACTTGCATTACTTCGCTATATGAATTTAATTTATATAAAAGGCTTATTTTTGATATTATAATTCCCATTACTATATACAAAGCTCCACATATAAAAATTCCAATAAAACTTTTGGGCCCAAAGGAAGTGAAAAAGTTAGAGATTTCCTTTCCAGAGGCAAGTCCAGCACCTACGATTGTTCCAATGAATACAACAGCTACTTGAAATATTTTAAGCAATTCTTTTTTCAATTAAAAACCTCCTTTCAAACTTGTTCCTATACTTAATATATAATGTGGAATATTCAAATATTCTTTAGTAAATGTATAAGGGAATTTTTCTTAGGAAAACTAAGAAGGTATAATGAAGGGAGTAATTATTATGAAAAGAATCGTTTCATGTTTTTTATCTAGTGTTTTAATGTTTTCTTTTATAGGATGCTTTGGGAAAAATTTTGATGTAAATTCAGATGTTTTCAATATTAAGAAGGCTGGGGAAATAGCAAGTAATTATATGGAGAATGTAACTAGGGGAAATTTTGATGAAAGCAATAAGATAAGTACAGAAGTAATAAAAGATAATGAAGAAATAAGAAAAATACAAAATGACAATATAAATGGATATAAATTAGATAAGCTTTCAGAAGGAGCAGATCATGCATACTTCACTTATATTGTGGTTAAAGAAGAAAAAGATGAAAGCAGAATTGATTTAGATACAGTTGTAATAAAGGTTGTAAAGAAAGATAAAGAATATTTAGTAGATGAAATTAAATCAACAAATGAAAAACAGGTATATAAAGTTGGAAGTACTTTAAGACTAAGGGATTATGAAATAGGAAAGAGCCAGTTATTATTAAGAATGAAGGACTTACCAAAAGAGGTATATTCTAATAGAGATAATGTAGTAGTAGATAAAGAGAGTGTTCCAGAAGGATCATTTAATAAGATGGGGATAGGCTTTTTGGGAAATAAAGTTGCATTTACAACAACGAACGGTTTAAGAACATTTATAGGTCTAGCCATTGTTGAGGATACTAAGCCTACAGTTGGAGATAATCAAGGTGGAGGAGACGCACCATCCCAAAGTGGTGGAAATGTTGATGAAGCAATTCAAGATGCCTTAGAGATGCCAATATTAAATAAGTTAGTACCCTACGATGTAGTAGATGGATCTATAGTGGAAAAGTTACTTTTTTCAAATGATGATGGAGAACTAATAGTTCAAATTAAAGAAGAGGGTAAAGGAAGTGGAATTAGAATATATAAAAATCCAACAGGAGAATTATTAAAATTAAACTTAAATGAATATTTTCCTGTAGAAAAGTATTCATCAGATGTAGTAAGAATTGATGATAATGGTGTTTTTATTACAGTGAAAGCTATAGGAAGTGATAAGGAGAATGAAGGTACATATAAAATAGATGTGGAAGATTTAAAAGTATTTAAGGAATAGAAGGTAGAAAGTTAATCAATATATTGGTTAACTTTCTTATTTTTTAGCAATCAAGAGTTAAGTTAAAGATTACGTAGGAATACATAGAAGTTTAAGCCCTAATTACAGTAGAAGATGATAAAGATGCATAAAATGGAAGATTAATGGAAATACAAAGGTTTATAAAAAATGGAAAGTATAATATAATTATACTAACAACTTGTTTTTTTGTATAAGTTGTTAGAGGGAGGGGAAATATGATAGAGTTTAAAGGTATAACTAAGCAGATAGGTGATAAAGTTATATTACATGATATAAATCTTCATATTAAAGATGGTGAATTAGTAGTATTAATTGGGCCAAGTGGCTGTGGTAAAACAACAACATTAAGGATGATTAATAAGTTAATAAAGCCTACAGAAGGATCTATATTCATAAATGGAAATTCAATTGCAAGTGAAGATACTATTCAGCTAAGAAGGCAAATAGGATATGTAATTCAAAATGTAGGATTATTCCCACACATGACAATAAAAGAAAATATAGAATTAATACCTAAGTTAAAAAAGGAGCCATTAGAAAAAATAAATAAAAAGACAATTGAATTATTAGATATGGTTGGACTTAATTCAGATGAGTATATGAATAAGTACCCTGCTCAGTTAAGTGGTGGTCAGCAACAAAGAGTTGGTGTTGCAAGAGCATTTGCGACTGATGCTAACATAATATTAATGGACGAGCCTTTTAGTGCATTAGATCCAATTACACGTAGTTCTTTGCAAGATGAATTACTTACTCTTCATCAAGAATTAAAGAAAACAATAATATTTGTAACTCATGATATGGATGAAGCTATAAAGATAGCAGATAAGATATGTATTATGAATGGAGGAAAGATACAACAGTATGATACTCCTGAAAATATATTAAGAAGACCAGCAAATGAATTTATTAAAGAATTTATAGGAAGTAAGAAAATTTGGGATACGCCTGAATTTATAAAGACAAGGGATATTATGATACAAGACCCTATTAAGGTAAAGCCATTTAGAACTATAGTTCAATCTATTGAAATGATGAAATCGAATAAAGTTGATAGCTTACTTGTAGTAAATAAAGAAAATCAGCTTATAGGTCTTGTTACATTAAAACAAATAAGAAGAGAGATACCATTAGATACAAAGATTGAAAATGTAATGGAAAAAGAGTTGTTATATGTAAAAGATGATGACAACCTAGTAGATGTATTAACAATAATGAATGAAAACTCTGTAGGGTATTTACCTGTAGTTAACGAGAGTAAGGTATTAGTTGGTTTGGTTACTAAGAGTAGCTTGATTTCTGTTTTAAGTCAGCAATACTTAGAAGAGGAGGTAGAAGCTAATGAGTAACTTTTTTAGTTTTATTTTAGAAAGAAAAGAGCAAATATTATCACTATTAGTAGAGCATACGTTTTTAACTATGTTAGCAATTGCTTTAGCTATATTAATAGGAATTCCTTTAGGTATACTTATTACAAATATTAAGCCTCTAAGAAAACCTATATTAGGATTAATAAATACATTGCAAGCAGTACCATCTATGGCTTTATTAGGATTACTTATTCCATTACTTGGAATAGGAACTGTTCCTGCTGTAACTACTGTTGTTTTATATTCTCTTTTGCCAATAGTAAAAAATACTTTTACTGCACTAACTAATATAGATGAAAATATGTTAGAAGCTGCAAGAGGAATGGGATTAACAAAAAGACAAACATTAATTAAGATAAAGATACCAGTCTCTTTGCCGTTAATTATGTCTGGAGTAAGAATATCTGCGGTAACATCAGTTGGGTTAATGACTTTAGCTGCTTTTATAGGGGCTGGAGGGCTAGGATATCTGGTATTTACAGGCGTACAAACAGTAAATAATAATATGATTTTAGCAGGAGCTATACCAGCTTGTATTCTAGCTTTAATTATAGATTTTATATTTGGAAAGATTGAGGTTGCAGTAACTCCTGTTGGACTTTTATCCGATGGAAAGAAAAATAATAATAAGGTTCTTAAGGTAATTGGAGTTATACTAGCTATTTTATTAGTGTTTACAGGTATATCTAATATATTTAGTGGAAAAAAAGGCGATACAATTGTAGTAGGATCAAAAAATTATTCAGAACAATTGATTTTAGCAAATATGGTTGCAGATTTAATAGAAGAAAAAACTGACCTTAATGTAGAAAGAAAGTTAAATTTAGGAGGAAGCTCTGTTGTATCATCAGCTATACAAAAAGGAGAGATTGATATGTATGTTGACTATACAGGATGTTTACTCTTAAATATATTAGGCGAACCATTAATAAGAGATAAAGATGAAATTTATAATAGAAGTAAGGAGTTAATGGAGGAGCGATATAATTTAACATTATTAAATCCTCTTGGTTTTAATAATACTTACACAGTAGCAACAACTAAAGAAATTGCAGATAAATATAATATAAAAAAAATATCTGATTTAGCTAAATATAATAATCAATTTATAATCAGTCCTACAATGGAGTTCGTTAATAGAGATGATGGATTAAATGAATTAAGTAAATTATATGGATTGAAGTTTAAAAGTGTAAAGGCCATGGATGGAAGTCTTAGATATTCAGCCTTAAAAAATGGTGATTGTCAATTTATTGATGCATTCTCTACAGAAGGATTATTAAAGGCTTTTGACTTACAGGTTTTAGAGGATGATAGAGAATTCTTTCCCCCATATAATGCAGTTCCTGTTATAAGAATGGATACTTTAGAAAAATATCCAGAGTTAAAAGAAGTTTTATCTGTATTAGATGAAAAAATAGATGAAGAAACAATGATAGATTTAAATTATAAAGTTGATAAATTAAGTAAGTCTCCTGAAGAGGTAGCTAGGGAGTTTTTGATATCTGAAAACTTAATAGAATAATATATAAATAGCATCAAGTATATTGGTGCTATATTTTTTTGGAAACACTAGGATTTTAAATTTTAAGTTTAATTTGTTATTATAGAAGATGATATGTTATCAAAAGAGGAGGAGATTTCCATGGTGAAAGACTGGGGAGGAAAGAGATATAATAATTTAAATTATTTCCTAAGAAATAAATTTGGGGAGAAAGTATTCAAGATTTCACTTGATGGGGGATTTTCTTGTCCTAATAGAGATGGAACTATTAGCAAAGGTGGATGTTTATTCTGTAGTGAAAGAGGATCGGGAGACTTTGCAGGGGATAGGGACTTTTCTATTGAGAAGCAATTTATAGAGATTAAGGACATGATGAACAAGAAGTGGAAGCAAGGAAAGTATATCGCCTATTTCCAAGCATATACTAATACCTATGCACCTGTAGATGTCCTAAAGAAAAAGTATGAAGAAGCTTTAAGCCAAGAAGGTGTAGTAGCTTTAGCTATAGCTACAAGACCTGATTGTTTAGGAGAAGATGTATTAGATCTTTTGGAAGAGATAAATAAAAAGTATTATGTTTGGGTAGAACTTGGTTTACAGACGTCTAATGATGACGCAGCTAGAAAGATAAATAGAGGATATAATTTAGATGTTTTTGAAGAGGCTATCACTAGATTAAAAAAGAGAAATATAGATTTTGTAGTTCATGCTATATTTGGATTGCCAGGGGAAACGAAGGAAGATATGTTAAAGACAGTGGATTATATTGCTCATAGTGGTGCTCAAGGGATTAAGTTTCATTTATTGCATTTAATGAAAAATACACCTTTAGTTAAAGTTTATGAAGCTGGAGGGTTAGAATTCTTATCTCAAGAGGACTATATTGATTTATTATGTAAATCAGTTTGTATGTTACCACAGGATATGGTTATACATAGACTTACAGGTGATGCACCTAGAGATTTATTAATAGGTCCAATGTGGAGTTTAAAAAAGTGGGAAATTTTAAATGCTATAGATAAAGCATTTATAGATAATGATATTTATCAAGGGAAGACATTTAAATAATTAATTTTTGGGGATGAGATTATGAAAGTAGATATTATTATTTCAGCTGATTATATTAGAAAAGATCTAATTGAAAATAAGGTGGTAGTAGTAATTGATATGCTTAGAGCAACTTCAGTAATTACTACTGCATTAATGAATGGGTGTAAGAAAGTAATTCCAACATTAACAATAGAAGAAGCTCTAAAGTTGAAAGCTTCCATAGGAGAGAAAGAATGTATATTAGGTGGAGAAAGGAAAGCAGTAAAAATAGATGGTTTTGACTTATCTAATTCACCATTAGAATATACAAAAGAAATAGTGGAAGGAAAAACTATAGTAATTACAACTACTAATGGAACAAGAACATTAACTAGCTGTTTAGAAGCTAAAAAGATATTTGTTGCTTGCATGTTAAATGCATCAGCTGTTGCTGAAAAGTTACTTTCATTAAATGAAGATGTTGTGATACTTAATGCAGGCACTAATGGTCAGTTTTCAATGGATGATTTTATTTGTTCAGGCTCTATTATAAAAGATCTTATAGAGAAATGCGATAAGTTAGAGTTAACAGATTTATCAAAGACAGCACTACTTTCTTTTGAAGGTAATCCTAATATTATTGATTTTATTAAAGAAGCAAGGCACTATAATGTGATGATGGGTCTAGGCTTAGAGAATGATATAGGCTATTGTATAAAAAAGGATCTAACAACTATAGTTCCTGAATATAAGGATGGAGAAATAATTTAGCTTAAAAATATAAAGAACTAAAAAGCCCTGGAAACAGGGCTTTTTAAACGTCTAGATCAGTTTAAAAAATTTGGGGTAGAAAAGCCTTATGAATACAGTGCTTGAGTGGTGAAAATATATTAAGACGTTAAAAATAAAAATTATAGTGCCACCACAGAACACCAAAAGCAAGTTTTGGAACCTGTGGCATGGCTGAAAAAAGTGACTTCTTCGCTAAAGCGTGGCGCGTGGCGAAGCCACTTTTTTATTTCACTGAATTTATAAAAACTCATATTATAGGAATAAGTTAAACATTTACAAAGTAATTATTAGTAATATACGATCAAAGGGGAGTAGTAATGTGTAGATGTAAATATCCTAAAATTATAAGTAAAAAAAATATTAATTTAGTTGAGGATGAGCTTGGAGATAGATGTTATAAGACATCATTTACACTTGATAGTGATGGAAAGAATGTTTTAATAATATCAAGAGCACCTAAAGGCATAGAGAGTGATAGTTGTAATAGTGAGTATAGAAGAATAATAAAATATTTAAGCGGCAAAAGTTCAGAGCTTAAAGGTATTAAGAAAATAACAATAGTAAATTTATTTGTATTTTATGAAGTTAATAAAGAGGATTTATTTAGAGAATATTTATTAGAGGGAAAAGAATATGTGGAAGGTAATGATAATGAAGTTATCAATGATAGAATTATACGAGATGAAATAAAGGAAGCAGATTATATATTCTGTGCATGGGGTGAGCCGCCAGAAGGAATGTATGATTTGTATTCAAGTAGGGTAGAAACAGTTTTGAGGATATTAAGGGAAGAAATAATGTCTAGTAAAAATAAGAAGTATGCATTAAAAGTTGGAGAAATTAGTAAAAAAGGATATCCTAAGCACTGCTTAGCATGGTCTTATAAAGATGAGATAAAGAATTTATTAGAGTGAGAGTTTATTTTTAAACTCTCACCCTGAAAAGTTATACAACTTGGAATATAAAGAATTTTAAGTAGTAGCTTTCATCAGAATTCCAAAGTATTGGGTGGTCGGCTGACTGTGTTCTAAATTCTACTTGTCTTAAGATTCTATGGGAATCATGAGCAGCTTCATTTATTGTGGATTTTAACAAATCTTCACTCATGTAGTGAGAACATGAGCAAGTAATGAAGTATCCACCTGGTTTAACCATTTTTAAGCCTCTAAGATTAATTTCTTTGTATCCTCTTTTTGCCCCATTAATTGTATTTCTTGATTTAGTGAATGCTGGAGGATCTAGTATAACAACGTCAAATTGTTTTCCTTCTTTTGACCAAGATGATAAGACATCAAAGGCATTGTGGCATTCAAATTTAACTATATCTTGTAGGTTATTAAGTTCAGAATTTCTAGTTGCACAATCAACAGCATGCTGAGATACATCAATACCTAAAACTGATTTAGCGCCAGCGATACCAGCATTAAGAGCAAATGAACCAGTATGAGTAAAGCAGTCTAGTACATCCTTATCTTTACAGATTCTATGTATTGCAGCCCTATTTTCTTTTTGGTCTAAGAAGAAACCTGTTTTTTGTCCGTTTTCTAAGTCAACTATATATTTAACTCCATTTTCAATAATTTGAACATTAGTATCAAATGGTTCTGTTAAAAATCCTTTAGTTTGTTCTAATCCTTCTATTTCTCTTGTAGCCAAATCGCTTCTTTCATAAACTCCTTTAGCTCCAAAGTCATTTACTAAGATATCAACAATTATATCCCTATATTTATCCATACCTAAAGTTGAAATTTGAATTACATAATAATCTTCAAATTTATCAACAGTAAGACCAGGTAATAAATCAGCCTCTCCAAAGATAAATCTACAAGAGGAGGTATCTATTACAGTTTTTCTGTATTCCCAGGCAGAATCAAATCTCTTTTTAAAGAATTCCCTATTTATTACTTCATCTTTATCTCTTGTCATTATTCTTATAGTTATCTTGCTTCTGTCGTTGATATAACCTTTGCCTATGAAATATCCTTTATGATTATAGACTTCAACTATATCACCATTCTCATAGTCACCATCATATTCATTAATTTCATCTATATATATCCAAGGACGACCATTTTCAGCTTTTTTGTTTTTACCTTTATGTAAATAGAATTTACTATTCATATAAAAAACTCCCTTCATTAAACTCTTTTCGATTATACCAGTAATATTATTATTTTTATAGGGAGTTAAAATAGAAAATAAAAATTTGTTTGCATTACTATTGAAAAGTATGAAAAATTTGGTAGAATAGATTTAAAAATATTTTAAAGTATATTAATAAAAATTGGGGGCAATAAAAAATGAATAAGGTGGTTACAAAGTTTGGTGGAAGTTCTTTAGCAGATGCTTCACAGTTCAAGAAGGTAAAGGAAGTTATCCTTGCAGATGATGCTAGAAGGTATGTAATACCATCAGCACCAGGAAAGAGACATGGGAAAGATACAAAGATAACAGATCTTCTTTATCTTTGTCACATGCATGTTGAGACAGGTATTTCTTTAGAGGATGTATTTAAGCATATAGAGGAGAGATATACTGGAATAGTTAATGATTTGGGGTTAGATCTAGATATAAGCACTTATCTAGATGTAGTAAAAAAAGATATTGAAGACGGTGCATCTAAGGATTATGCAGCTAGTAGAGGAGAATACTTAAATGGTATTATCTTAGCTAATTATTTAGGATATGATTTTGTAGATGCAAAAGAAGTTATATTATTTCATGAAGATGGAACATTAAACAGTGAAGAAACTAATAAAAGATTAAAAGATAAGTTATGCAAAATCGAAAGAGCTGTTATTCCAGGATTTTATGGAGCAGATGAACAAGGTGAAATAATAACCTTTAGCAGAGGTGGATCTGATGTAACAGGTTCTTTAGTTGCTGCAAGTATAAATGCGGATTTATATGAAAATTGGACTGATGTTTCTGGATTTTTAATGGCTGATCCAAGAATAGTTGAAAATCCTAAGACTATAGGTAAAATTACATACAAGGAATTAAGAGAATTATCATATATGGGTGCTTCAGTGCTTCATGAAGAAGCAATATTTCCTGTAAAGGAAGCTGGAATACCAATTAACATAAAAAATACTAATTCACCTGAAGATAAGGGCACTATAATAGTTCAAGATACTGAAAATGAAAAGTGTAAAACTATTACAGGTATTGCAGGTAAGAAGAACTTTACTGTTATATCAATAGAAAAGGCAATGATGAATAATGAATTAGGATTTTGTAGAAAGGTATTATCAATATTAGAAATGAATAATATATCTTTTGAAAATATGCCTGCAGGAATAGACACAGTATGTTTAGTAATAGCAGATTCAGAGCTTAAGAAAAAGAAAGATATAGTTATTGAAGAGATAAGAAGAAGTTGTGATCCGGATTCTATAGTTGTACATCCTAATATGGCTATGATAGCTACAGTTGGTAAAGGTATGGCTAAAAACAAGGGGGTAGCAGCTAAGGTATTTGGAGCCTTAGCAAAAGCTAACATAAACATTAGAATGATTGACCAAGGATCATCAGAGATGAATATATTAGTTGGAATTGAAAATGAAGATTTTGAAAGGGCTATAAAGTCTATATATAGTGCATTTAATTAAATAGTAACATGAGGGACTTCTTAACAGTTGGTTAAGAGGTCTTTTTTAGTTAAAAAACATATAAAAAATAAGCCAATCTGTGGGGAACAGATTGGCTTGGGGAGATATAATCAGTCAACCAATAATATTTGGGGAAATATCTATTGATCGATTGAATGTGCTTCGATTAACTCTTGAATTTTAGGGATACATCTACATCCTTTGCAACCACCTTTTGTAGCACCAGTAGCTTTAGCTACATCATCTACAGTTTTTGCTCCAGATTCTATAGATTCTTTAATTTTGGATCTTGGTATCGCCTTGCAAACACATACTTTTGTGATTTTATCAAGGATTTTCTCATTTATATTATTTTCCATTTAGTTACCTCCTAAGTTGATGACTAAGGAAAATAAGGGGATTAGATAACTTGTTGTTATCTTGACTATATTAAAACATATCAATGGATGAAAGTCAATACTAATTAATAAAAATTATTAGCTAGTAAGAATAAAAAGCGTATAGAAGTAAGTATATTGTAGTAATTGACATTTATTTCAGGAATGGTATATAATAAATAATATAAAAACTGTGATTAGGAAAAGTAATTAAGGTTTCTACTTTCAGAGAGTAACTGGTTGGTGTGAAGTTATATAGTGTCTTAGTGAAAATCACCTAGGAGTTGGAAATTGAACAGCTTTGCTTAGTAGGTATTCCCGTTAGCCAGCGTTAATGGATAGAGCATGATTGTGCTTGAGATAAGTACCCTGAATTTATCATAGGGTATACTTTGCCATAGGTGGTATAGCGAATTCAACTTCGTCCTTTTGGATGGAGTTTTTTTATTTATTAAAAATTAGATATGACTAGATATCTAATAAAAGAGAATAATTAAAATATCTGATTATACACGAGAAAGGAGCAAATAAGATGTACAAAAAAGTTGAACTTTCAAAAGGCTTTGTTGGTATGGAAGAAGAAGTAGCAAGCCTTTGGAAAGAAAAGGATGTTATCAAAAAGAATTTTGATATGAATCAAGATGGTGAATACTTCACTTTCTATGATGGACCTCCAACAGCTAATGGTAAGCCACACGTAGGTCACGTTTTAACAAGAGTTATGAAGGACATAATTCCAAGATATAAGGTAATGAAGGGGTATAAGGTAATTAGAAAAGCCGGTTGGGATACTCACGGGTTACCTGTAGAACTTGAAATAGAAAAGAAACTTGGAATATCAGGTAAGGAACAAATTGAAGAATACGGTGTTGAAAAATTCGTAACAGAATGTAAGGAAAGCGTATTTAAATATGTTTCTATGTGGGAAGAAATGACTAATAAGATTGGTTATTGGGTAGATATGGATGATCCATATGTAACATACCACAATCCATATATAGAATCAGTATGGTGGGCTTTAAAACAAATGTGGGATAAAGGTCTTTTATATGAAGGTCATAAGGTAATGCCTTATTGCCCAAGATGTGGTACTGCATTGTCTTCACACGAAGTTGCTCAAGGATACAAAGATGTTAAGGATTTAACTTGTATTGCTAAATTTAAGGTTGAGGGAGAAGAAAACAAGTACATATTAGCTTGGACAACAACTCCTTGGACATTGCCATCAAACTTAGCTCTATGTATAAATAAGGCTTACACTTATATAGAAGCAAAGGTTGGAGATGAAGTATATATCTTAGCTAAGGATCTTGCTGGTAAGGTTCTTGGAGAAGAATTTGAAATAGTTAGAGAATTTAATGGATCAGAATTACTAGGAACTAAGTATGAACAATTAATGCCGTTTGGAAAAGTTGAAGGTAAAGCTTTTGAAGTTATTCATGGTGATTACGTAACATTAACAGATGGTACTGGTATAGTTCATATTGCTCCAGCTTATGGTGAAGATGATAATCTTGTTGCGAAGGCTAATGGAATCACTTTCATTAACTTAGTTGATAAAGAGGGTAAATTCGTAGAAGAAGTTACTCCATGGGCAGGTAAGTTTGTTAAGAAGTGTGATGAAAGCATTTGTAAGTGGCTTGAAGAAAATAATAAGTTATTTAAGGCGGAAAAGCACCTTCATTCATATCCACACTGCTGGAGATGTGACACTCCACTTCTTTACTATCCAAAGGAGAGCTGGTTCGTTGCAATGAGCACTCTAAGAGATAAGTTATTAGAAAACAATAATAAGATTAACTGGTATCCTGATAACATAAGAACAGGAAGATTCGGTAAATTCTTAGAAAATGTTATTGACTGGGGTATCTCGAGAGATAGATACTGGGGAACTCCGCTTCCAATCTGGGAATGTGAATGTGGTCACAAAGAATGTATAGGAAGCATTGAAGAGTTGAAGAAGAAGGGTATAAATGTACCTGATGGTATAGAATTACACAAACCATATATAGATAATGTTCATTTAAAATGTGAAAAGTGTGGTAAGGAAATGGAAAGAACTAAGGAAGTTATAGATTGTTGGTTCGATTCAGGATCAATGCCATTTGCTCAACTACACTATCCATTTGAAAACAAAGAGTTATTTGAGCAAAACTTCCCGGCTCAATTTATATCAGAAGCTGTTGACCAAACAAGAGGATGGTTCTATACATTATTAGCTATTTCAACTGCTATATTTGATAGAAATCCATTTGAAAATTGTATTGTTTTAGGTCATGTTCTTGATAAGAAGGGATTAAAGATGTCTAAGTCTAAGGGTAACGTTGTTGCTCCTATGGAGGTTTTAGAAAGTCAAGGTGCAGATGCTACAAGATGGCATTTCTACACTGCAAGTGCTCCATGGCTACCAACTAGATTCTCAACTGATGATGTTGGAGAGGCATCAAGAAAGTTCTTAAGTACATTATGGAATGTATATTCATTCTATGTTTTATATGCAGATATAGATGGATTCAATCCGTTAGAGTACAAAGATTTTGTTTCTGATAATGTTATGGATAAGTGGATAATGTCTAAGTTAAACACTTTAGTTAAGGATGTTGATGCTAAATTAAACTCTTATGACATTACAAATGCTGCTCTTCAAATTGAAGAGTTCACAGATAACTTATCTAACTGGTATGTAAGAAGAAACAGAGCAAGATATTGGTCAGAAGAATTAACTGATGATAAGATTGGTGCATATGTAACTCTATATAGAGTTCTAGTAACTTTATCACAAGTTGCAGCTCCATTTGTACCATTTATCACAGAAGAGATATATCAAAACTTAGTTGTTAATTTAGATTCTTCAGCTGAAGAAAGTATTCACTTATGTAAGTGGCCAACAGTTGATGAAGAAGCTATTAACAGTGAGTTAGAAAAGGAAATGGATTTAGCTTACACAATAGTTAAGTTAGGAAGAAGTGCAAGAAATGGTGCTAATATTAAGAATAGACAGCCACTTTCTCAAATGTTAGTTTCAGTAGCATCACTTCCAGAATACTATGGAGATATTATTAAGGATGAATTAAACATCAAGTCAATTGAATTTGGTGCAGATCTTTCTGAACATGTTAACTTTGAAATAAAGCCTAACTTACCTGTTTTAGGAAGAGCTTATGGAAAAATGATTCCTGCAATAAGAAAAGAAATAGCTTCTAGAAATCAAATGGAATTAGCTCAAAAGATAAATAATGGTGGAGTAGAAGTTATAAATGTAGATGGAACAGAAATAGAACTTAACAAAGAAAACCTACTTGTAACAATGCAAGGTCTTGATGGATATGCCTTTGCAGGTGAAGGTGAAATTGGTGTGGTTCTTGATACTCATATATCAGAAGAATTAAGAGAAGAGGGACACGTAAGAGAAATCATCTCTAAGATTCAAAATATGAGAAAAGAAAGTGGATTCGAAGTTGCTGATAAGATTACATTATATGTAGCTAATAATGATATGTTATTAGATGTTATTAAGAAGTTCGAAGATACAATTAAAAAAGAAACATTAACAGTAGACGTTGTATGCAACGAACAAAACATAGAGTATACTGAATCTACTATTAATGGAGAAAAGCTTAATATGTCTGTTAAAGTAGTAAAATAGAGTAATAAATATTGAAAAGGTTACTATAGAATTTATAGTAACCTTTTGATTTGTTCAAAATTTGTTTTTAAAAAGGGTATTTTAAAAGATTTTTAACAAAAACTATAAATAAAGCAGGGATTTGCTTGTTTTTGGGAGAATATATAGGTTATAATTAAATAATTAAAATATAAGAAATGGGAGTGATGAGTTAATGGCAACTTCTATTAAAGATGTAGCTAAGGAAGCTGGCGTTTCGATTGCAACAGTTTCAAGAGTGCTTAATGATATCGATGTCGTAAATGAAGACACTAAGAAAAAGGTTCTAGATGCCATTAAAAAGTTAGGTTATAGACCGAATATAGTAGCTAGAAGTTTAAAGACTCAAAGAACAAAGACTATAGGAATACTAGTACCAGATATATCAAGTCAGTTTTATCCTGAAATCGTAAGAGGAGCGGAAGACGTTGCTAATATCTATGATTACAATGTTATCTTATGTAATTCAGACTTTGATGTAGAAAAAGAAAAAGAATATTTAAGAGTACTTAAGGAAAAGATGGTTGATGGAGTAATATATATGAGTAGTTCATTAAGTGAAGAAATGCTTGATTTAATTAATGAACTAGACTTAAAAACCATCCTAGTTGAAACTAAGGATAAAGATGGAGTTTTACCAAGTGTAACTATAGATAACATAAATGCATCATATGAGGGTACAAAGTATTTATTAGATAAAGGATTGTCTAAACCAGCATTTATAGGAGTAAAACAAGATACAATGAATGCTTGGGGAGATAGATTTGTAGGGTTTGAAAAAGCATTAGAAGAAGCAGGTATAAATGTTGATGAGGAATTAGTTTACTTCGATAACTTAAAGGTTAAAACTGGTTATGAAGCAGTTGAAAAGTTTATTGGAAGTAATAAGAAGTTTGATTCAATAGTATGTGCATCAGATGAAATAGCAATTGGAGCAATAAATAGGTTAAGAGAAAATGGATATAATGTTCCAGAGGATATAAGTATTATTGGATTTAATAATAACCATGTTTCCTCATATTTTTATCCAAGAATAACTACTATATCTCAACCTAGTTATGACATGGGATCAGTAGCTATGAGAATGTTAATAAAACTTCTAAATAAGAAGGAACTAGAACAAGGTCATTATGTTTTAGACTATCAACTAATACAAAGGGAAAGTACTAAGTAGAAAAGGAAGTAGTGGAAAACACTACTTCTTTTATTTTGAAAAAATAGTTGCTAATACAACTAATTAGTAGTAAAATAGTTGCTGTTGCAACTATTTATAATAAAGTTAGGTGATAATATGGGGAATAAAGAATACGATTCTATAGGGAAATTTGTTTCCCAAATATATAGAAGCGGAAATAGTTTTTTTTCAAAGGCATATGCAAAATATAATATTGGAGCAGGACAATATCAATTTTTAAGAGTTTTATATAAAAAAGAAAGATTAACTCAAGAAGATTTAAGTAATATTTTGAATATAGATAAAGCTACCACAGCTAGAGCTTTGAAGAAACTTGAAGAAGAAGGATACATATATAGAAATAAAAGTTCAGTTGATAAAAGAGCTAATATAATAGTACTTACTGATAAAGCTTTAAGTATAAAAGAAGATTTTTTTGAAGTACATAGACAGTGGGAAGAAAAGATTACTTCAATTTTAACAGAGAATGAAAGAGAATTAACTCTTATATTACTAAAAAAAATAGCATCTAGTGAGACACTAAGGAGGAATTAAGCATGAGAGGACAAGCTAGACTTGGAGAAGAAAAAATATCAAAGTTACTTATGGAGTTTTCCATTCCAGCTATAATAGGTATGGTAGTAAATACCTTATATAATATTGTAGATAGAATGTACATAGGAAACATAAAAGATATTGGTGGATTAGCTTTAACTGGAGTTGGTATAACAATGCCAATAATGACTATAATAATGGCATTTGGAATGTTAATTGGAATAGGAACAAGTGCCAGAATATCTTTAAAACTTGGAGAACATAAAAGAGAAGAGGCTGAAAAGCACTTAGGAAATGCATTTACTTTAATTATTATAGCTAGTGTTTTAATAACTATAATAGGACTTGTATTTATGCATAAAATACTTGGATTATTTGGATCGAGTGCAGATACTGAAGTTTATGCAAGAGAATATATGCAAATAATATTCTTTGGAACTATATTTAATATGCTAAGTTTTGGATTAAATCATTCAATTAGAAGTGATGGAAGTCCTAAGATAGCTATGTTATCAATGTTAATAGGTGCAGGTACTAATATTATATTAGACCCTATATTTATATTTGTATTTGGAATGGGAGTTAGAGGAGCAGCTATTGCAACTGTAATATCTCAAATAGTTTCAACTATATGGATTTTATATTATTTTACAAAAGGTAAGAGTAATTTAAAAATTAAAAGAGAATATTTATCTTTAGATAAAGCTATAGTTTTGAGTATTTTTTCTATTGGAGTAAGTCCATTTAGTATGCAAATAGCTCAAAGTATAGTTCAAGTGTTGGCTAACAATGCATTAAAGACTTATGGTGGAGATTTAGCTATAGGTGCTATGACTATAATAAATAGTGTAGCTATGATATTTATGATGCCTATATTTGGCTTAAACCAAGGTTCACAACCTATAATAGGATATAATTATGGTGCAGAAAAATATAAGAGAGTTAAGCAGGCTGTAAAGTCCGCAACTATAGTTGCTACTATAATAGTTTCAATTGGATGGATAATTACTCAAGCTGCTCCACACTTATTAATATCAATATTTAATAGAGATGAGCAGTTAGTAGGCATAGCAAGCACAGGTATGAGAATATTCTTATTTATGTTGCCTGTAGTAGGAGCGCAAGTAATAAGTTCTAATTACTTCCAATCTATAGGAAAAGCTAAGATATCTATGTTCTTAAGTTTATTAAGACAAGTAATATTATTAATACCTTGTTTAATAATACTACCAAAGATTTTTGGGTTAACAGGAGTATGGCTTGCAGGAGCTGTTGCTGATGGATTATCATCATTAATCACTTTGATAATCTTCTTTATGTCAGTTAGAAAACTTAAAGATAAAGAAGGAATAGTAGCAAAAGAAGCAGTAATTTAAGTAAATAGAAATAAAATAAAGGATGAAACTTTAGAGTTTCATCCTTTTATTGTACTATAATCATTATTCCTATTAACTATCTTAACCTTATATGATACCTTCACTCTTTAATATATCTTCTAACTTTTTAACCTTCTCGTTTAAAGATTCGAATTTTTCTTTAATGATATCTTTAGATGATCCATCTTCATTAATTACTTTTTCTATATCCTCAACAGTTTTTAAAGCATCTTCTATATCTTGTTGAGCTATCTTTAAGTTAGTTTCTTTCATAAATTAATCTCCTTTAAGCAAAAAAATAGATTGTATATATTAATCCTATCACTACTAAATATTAAGTGCAAGGCATATATTTAATAGAAAACTTAACGTTAGGAGGATAATATGATTAATTATATTTGGTTTATATTAATATTCTTCGGTATACTGGTAGCTATATTTACTGGTAATGGTGCAGAAATATCAACAACTATTGTTGGGTCTGCAGATAGCACGGTGAAATTTATTATTGGGTTAGTTGGAATAATGTGTTTTTGGTGTGGAGTTATGAAGATAGCAGAAAAAAGTGGCTTAACCCAGAAGCTAGCAAGATTAATGAAACCATTATTAAAGTTTTTATTTAAGGATGCAGGAAAGGATGAAAAGGCTCTTGGAGCAATAGTTATGAACTTAACAGCTAATATGATGGGATTGTCAAATGCTGCAACTCCATTTGGAATAAAAGCTATGGAAGAAATGGATAGATTAAATCCTGAAAAAGGTAGGGCTAGCAATGATATGGCTCTTTTTTTAGTTATGAATGCTGCCTGTATTCAGCTTGTACCTTCCACAATAATATCAATAAGAGCAGCAGCAGGTTCTTCAAATCCTGGAGCAATTATTTTGCCTGCAATATTATCAACAGCATCAGCAGCTATTGTTGGTGTAATATGTTGTAAGATTTTGCAGAGATACTTTTAAGGAGGATTATAAATGGGCGATTATATAACAAAAAGTATAATAGGAATTATAGTTCTACTTATTATAGGTTATGGAATGATAAAGGGTGGAAAGGTATATGAATGGTTTGTAGAAGGGGCAAAGGAAGGGCTTCAAGTATGTATGAGAATATTTCCTTACCTTTTGGCTATGATTGTAGCAGTGAATATATTTAAAGCAGCTAATTTATTAGATATATTAAATAAATTATTATCACCCTTAACTAATCTTATAGGATTACCCCAAGAAGTAACACCATTGGTACTAATTAAACCACTATCAGGAAGTGGTGCACAGGGCATATTTGCAAATTTACTTCAGACATATGGACCAGATACACGAATAGGATTAATAGCTTCTGTAATTATGGGAACTACAGAGACTATATTCTATACAGTTACAGTTTATTTTGGGGCAGTAAAGGTGAAGAAAGTAAGACATACTGTATGGGCAGCTGTTTTTGCGGACATGATTGCTATAATTAGTGCTATATTTTTAGTAAATATATTTTTCTTCTAAAATTATGGAAGATATGTAATAAAATTGATAAAATTATTTCTAAGGGGGAGAGATAATGATAAATATTAATCAGATAACTAAGTCTTACAATGGAAAGAACAAAGCTGTAGATAGTTTAAATTTAGAAATAAAAGATGGGGAGATTTACGGGCTACTAGGTCCAAATGGAGCAGGAAAAACTACAACTATTAAGATGATAACAGGTATTATTGCACCTACATCAGGAAATATAACCATAAATAATATTGATATTGTTGAAAATCCTGTTTTGGCAAAAGAGCAGTTTGGTTATGTGCCAGATAGCCCAGATATGTTTTTAAGGTTAACTGGAATGGAATATTTGAATCTTATGGGAGATATATATGGTGTATCAAGTGAAGAGAGAAAATTAAGAATAAAAGATATGTCTGAAAGATTTGAAATGAATTCTGCATTAGGGGATAAGATTCAATCTTACTCACATGGTATGAGACAAAAGATAATAATAATGGGGGTATTACTTCATAGGCCAAAGGTATGGATATTAGATGAACCCATGACAGGGTTAGACCCAAAGTCATCTTTTATATTAAAAGAAATGATGAGAGAGCATGCTGATGAAGGAAATACTGTTCTTTTCTCCACTCATGTATTAGAAGTTGCGGAAAAGATATGTGATAAGGTTGCAATAATTAATAAAGGGCAATTAATTTTCAATGGAACCTTAGAAGATATGAGAGAAGAGTTTAAGGCAAGTGAATCACTAGAAGAAATGTTCTTGGAGCTAACAAGTAATGAATAGACTTAAGGTACTTACAAAATACTTTGTAAGAGATGCCCTTCAAGATATGTTTAATGGTTCAAAAATGAAGTCTGGATTTATGGTTTTATTAATGATATTGTTAATTGCCTTTATGTCATTACCACTGATAATTATTGTAGATGTATTATATGAGCCTTTTGTAATAATAGGACAAGAGGGAATGTTGTTATCACTAATATTGCTTATAGGAGCTGTTATAAATTTCTTTTTAGGAATATTTACTATAATGAATACATACTACTTTTCCAATGACATAGAGAACTTTTTACCTATGCCATTTAAGAGTAGTGAAATAGTGTTGAGCAAGTTTATAGCTGTATTAATAAATATGATTTTATATTCCACAATAATAGTAGTTCCTTTATTAGTTTTTGCTCAAAAGTCATCGGCAAGTCCAATGTTTTTTGTTTATATTGTACTTACAGTGATTATTTGTCCTATTTTACCAATGATAATTGCTGCTTTAGTATGTATGCTTTTAATGAGATTTACTAATTTATCTAAGCATAAAGATGCTTTTAGAGCTATATCAGGTAGTCTATCTCTAGTTTTGGTGGTTTTAATAAATATCCTTTCACAAAGAAGTTCAACTTTATTTGAAAGTTCCTCGTCACTTGTTAATATCATTCAAGAAAAAAATAGTCTTATAGGTGCTTTATCTGGAATGTTTATAACAAATAAGTATGCTGCGTACGGTTTGTTATATAATGGTGAGGCTAAGGGGATTTTTTATATGGGTATTTCCATAGCTATTTGTATATTACTGTGTATAGTATATTACGTAGTAGGAGGAAAACTATATTTAAAAGGTATAATAGGAATATCTGAAACTTATAGTAAGAGAGTAGATATATTAAAAGAAAAAAATATAGATAGTATAGTTTCAAAGAAATCTCCAATAAAGTCTCTTGTAATTAGAGATATAAAAATAGTATTTAGAACACCGCAGTTTTTTATAAATTCAATTGTAATGATGTTATATATGCCTATTTTTCTAACTATAATTTATGTGGTTAATGGAAGCTTTACTGATGTTAAAGGTATGATATTGAGTGGTAAATATAACTCTGTCATAATTGCGGGGGCATTTTTATTAGCGGCTTTTTCAATTTGTTCATCTGGTGGAGGTAGAAAGTGTTTGTCCAGAGAAGGAAGCGATTTTGTATTTTCAAAGATAATTCCTATATCTTATAAGGATCAGGCAAAGTCTAAGATAATATCATCTCTGTGTATAAATTCTTTAGTTCCTATACTTATTTGTACACTTTTAGTGTCGTTAAGAGTAGCTTTATCAATAATTTTATTAGGGGTACTATCATCAGTATTTGGAGTTGCAGTAGTAACTTTAATACAGATATTATTTGATTTTATTAATCCTAGTTTGAAGTGGAATGATGAAAAAAATTTATATAAGGATGATGTTGTATCAGTAGTTATGGTATTTGTAATACTGCTTTTAGGAATTGGACTAGTAGCAATGGCTATGAAGGTTGAAAGTTATATAGGCATGTTTTCAATGATTATAGTATTCTCTTTAATATTGATTTGGGGACTTTATAATAAAATAATTAACATGTCAGATGAAGTTTATAAACAAAATTAAATTTGATGGAAGCTTTCTTATGAAAGCTTCTTTTTTTGGCTAATATTAGTAGTATACTATTAATAGATTAGAAGAAAGAAAGGTGACTTATATGATAAAAGAGGTATTCAAAAGAAATAGAGAAAGACTTATGGAAAAGGTAAGTGATAATTCAATAATAATTCTTTTTGCAGGTAATGCACCAAGAAAAAGTGCTGATGAGCAATATCAATTTACTCCTAATAGGAACTTTTACTATTTCACAGGAATTGATGAAGAGGAACATATTTTAGTTTTAACAAAAATAAATGGAGCAATAAGTGAAAAATTATTTATTAAAGATATAGATGAGGAAATGGAAAAGTGGGTTGGTAAGAGTATAAGACCTGAAGAGGGAAAACAAATATCAGGAGTTGAAGATGTAGCATTTATAAGTACTTTTAATTTGTTTTTGAATAAGACATTCAATAATTTAGTTGAAGTAAATCTATATTTAGATATAGATAGGGAAGATTTTAATAGTCTAAAAAATATTGTTGGAGAATTTGCAAATGAAGTTAAAGGAAAGTATCCATTTGCAAATATAAGAAATTTAGCACCATTAATTGCACCCTTAAGGTTAATCAAGAGTAAGGAAGAGATTGAAGAGATAAAAAAGGCAATAAATATAACTATTGAAGGTGTAAACAGTTTAATGAAAAACTGTAAAGAAGGAATGAAGGAATATGAATTAGAAGCATATTTTGATTTTGTTTGTAAGAGTAATGGAGTAAAGGATTTTGCATTTAAAACAATAGCTGCTGCAGGTAAAAATGCAACTATATTACATTATGTTGATAATAATTGTGACATAAAAGATGGAGATTTAATTCTATTTGATTTAGGAGCGCAATATAATTATTATAACGGTGATATTTCAAGGACATTCCCTGTAAGTGGAAAATTTAGTGATAGGCAAAAAGAAGTTTATAATGCAGTATTAAGGGTTAACGAGAAGGTTATTAATGAAATAAAACCAGGAGTAGGTTTCCTTGAGTTAAATAAAAAAGCAAAAGAATGGATTGCAGAAGAGTGCATAGCTTTAGGTTTAATAAAGGATGAAGCAGATGTGTCTAATTACTATTGGCATAGTATAGGCCATAGTCTAGGGTTAGATACTCATGATATTGAAGGAAATAATAGAGATGTTATTTTACAAGAAGGAATGGTTTGGACTGTTGAACCTGGAATTTATATAGAAGAAGAAGGTATTGGAATAAGAATAGAAGATGATGTGGTGGTTACATCAGAAGGTGTTGAAGTCTTAACAAAAGATATGATTAAGACTGTAGAGGAAATAGAAGAATTTATGAATAAATAGAGTATATAATTTGGTATTTTAGGGTAAATATAATTTATGGATAATTAAGAAGAAGTTGGAGGTGGTTTTATGGTAAGTGACGCAAAGAATATCTTTTTAGCTGGAGTTGGTGCTGCTGCTTTAACATATGAAAAAGCAACAGATGTAATTTCTCAGTTAGTTGAGAGAGGAAAGCTAACTTTAGAAGAAGGAAAAGAATTATCAGAAGAATTAAAAAGGGATGTAAAAAGTACAGCTAACGGTGCAAAGGAATCTATGTTAGAAAAGGTAAATAATATAAAGCCATTAACTAAAGAAGAATTAAGTGATATCTTAGAAGAAAAAAATTATGCTACAAAGGCTGATGTATTAGAATTGAAAAGAATTATAGAAAAACTAGAGGAAAAGATTAATTAGGAATTTTAAATCCCTTGCTTAATAGATTGTTAAGTAAGGGATTTTATTTAGGGAGTTGAGTTTTTATATGAAATCTAAAGAAAGGTTTCAAGAGATTATAAAGGTTTTTATTTCATATGGTTTTGGATATTTAATTGATAGTAAATTTAATAGTAGTAAAAAATCTCCTGGAAATTTAAGAATGGCATTTGAAGAATTAGGCCCCACCTTTATAAAAATTGGTCAAGTATTAAGTACAAGGCCAGATTTGTTACCAGAGGAATATATAAATGAATTAATAAAGTTACAAGACTCGGCTCCAAAAGAAAGTTATGAGAATATTAGGAGTGTATTTGAAGCGTCCCTTAATAAAAGCATTGAAGAGTGTTTTATATATTTTAGTAAGGAGCCAACAGCATCTGCGTCTATAGCTCAGGTTCATGAAGCCATATTAAATGATGGAAGAGCAGTTATTGTAAAGATTCAAAGACCTGATATATATAATATTATGAAGACTGATATAGATATACTGAAAAAGATAATAAAGTTATCTAAAGGCAGGATTGATATTAATATAGTTGATCCTCTTGCTGTTATAGAGGAATTAGAATCAACTACTGAAAAAGAACTAGATTTTATAGATGAAAGTAAGAGCATAGTTAAGTTTAAAAAAAATAATGAAAATATTGCGTCTATATATGCTCCAGATGTTATATTCAGTTTGTGTAGCGAAAAGGTATTAACATTAGAGTATATTAATGGTTTTAAGATAAATAATATGCAAATGATAGAAAAAGAAGGGTATAGCAGCAAAGAAGTTGCAAAGAAATTGGCATTATCATATTGTAAGCAAATATTTGATGATGGCTTTTTTCACGGGGATCCTCATCCAGGAAACTTATTAATATCAAATGGGAAGATATGCTTTATTGATTTTGGTATAGTTGGAGAGCTAGATGAAAGTCTAAAAGAATGGCTAAATAAGGCCATGATAGCTGTAGCTACAGGAGATAAGAGTAAAATAGTAGATTTTATTTTAGCAATTGGAATAAAAAGAGGAAAAGTAAATAAAGGAAAATTATATGAAGACGTATCTTATTTGTTTACAACATATTTAAATACATCTCTTAAAAACATAAAGGTAGCTGTATTATTAGAAGAAATGTTTTCTATAGTTCAGAATAACAATATACAGTTTCCTAAGGAGCTTGCAATACTCTTTAGAGGCTTAATAATACTAGAGGGAGTAATTGCAGAAGTGGATCCACAATTAGATGTAATATCGGTGATAACATCATTCGTAAAGGGAAAAAATAAGCTATTTCTATTAAAAGACATAAATGAAGAAGAGTTGGTGTTATCTGCATATTCCTTTTTTAGGGATGCTTCTAGAGTACCAACTAAAACTATTGAGGCATTAAGCAGTATATCGGATGGTAGAGCTAAAGTTAATTTTACAATTACAGATTTAGAGAGTTCAGTAAATCATATAAACAACATGGTAAATAGATTAGTAGGAGCATTACTTATTTCGTCATTAATAATAGCATCATCTTTAATAATAAGTAATAATGTAGGACCTATATATAAAGGTATATCTTTAATAGGGATAGCAGGATACATTATATCAGCTATATTTGCTATAATTTTATTAATAGCAGTAGTTAGAGAGGGCGGTTTTAGAAGTAAGAAAAAGAAATGAAAAAGTTAATAATTGCTAAAAAATATTAAAAAGACCTTGCAAGTCATTAAGAAGTTATGTATAATTAACCTAAATTATTACAAGTGAATAAGAGAAGAGGTAGAGGCGCGATACTTAATAGTACTGTTGTGGACGTAAGCAGAATGAAGCAATAGGAAAGGAATTATCGCCGAAGTATAGAATTAAAGCTTTAATATTCTAATACTGGGCTTATGCAGAATATGTATAAGACTGTCACAAATATTTTTGTGGTGAGCTATCATTCAGGATTTTTAATGTGTGTGTTTTAAGCCTTGAGTGTTATCTCAAGGCTTTTACTATTTTTACCTCTAAATCTTTTCACAATTAAAAAATTTTAGGGGGGAATAATTATGAAAAACAGAAGTAGAAACTTAGTACTATTTATGTCTACATTGATATTGGTTTTATTATCATCAACTGTAGCATTTGCAGCAGAGGTTGAACCTGCTGTAGTAAATTCAGAAAGGTTTGGAGTATTAACACTTATACCGCCATTGGTTGCTATAATATTAGCATTTATAACAAAAAACGTTGTTATATCATTATTTATAGGAACACTTTCAGGATGTTTTATGGTACAGCTTGCAGGATATAATGTATTTGGAGCTTTTATACAAGCATTCTTAGATTTTGTACAAAGAGCATTAAATTCACTTGCTGACCCATGGAATGCAGGTATTGTATTACAGGTATTGGTTATTGGAGGAGTTATTAATTTAATTTCTAAGATGGGTGGAGCTAGAGCTGTAGCTGAAGCACTTGCTAAAATGGCAAAGACACCTAGAAGTACACAAATTGTTACTTGGCTATTAGGGCTATTTGTTTTCTTTGATGATTATGCAAATGCATTAATTGTTGGACCAATAATGAAGCCAGTAGCAGATAAGATGAAGGTATCAAGAGAAAAGTTATCTTTTATAATAGATGCAACAGCTGCACCTATTGCAGGTCTTGCAATAATATCAACATGGATAGGCCTTGAAGTAGGATTAATAGGAGATGCATTTGCTGGAATAGGACAAAATGTAGATTCATTTGGAGTGTTCTTACAAACTATTCCCTATAGATTCTATAACATTTTAATACTTGCATTTGTAGTTATCTCAGCTATACTTTTAAGAGATTTTGGACCAATGAGAAAGGCTGAAATAAAGGCAAGAAGAGGAGAGCAAGAATTAAAGGATATTGCAATAGATGAAGATACTGCTGAAGAATTTGAAGCAAAGAGTGGAATTAAATTAAGTATATGGAATGCTATAATTCCAATAGGAACATTAATAGTGGCAGCTCTAGCAAGTTTCTATTATAGTGGGTATACTGCAATTATGGCTGGAGAAGATATAGCATTAAAAACTGTGTTAACAGAATCCCCATTTTCATTTACAGCAATACAACAAACTTTCAGTAATGCAGATGCTTCTATAGCATTATTCCAAGCAGCATTATTTGCAAGTATCGTAGCATTAATTTTAGGTGTTTGTAAGAAGATATTTACTATATCAGAAGGTATAGAAATCTGGATAGATGGAATGAAGGGATTAATTATAACTGGGGTTATATTAATACTTGCTTGGTCTTTAAGTTCAGTAATTAAAGAATTAGGTACAGCACAATATCTAGTAACATTATTATCAGATTCATTACCACAATTCTTGTTACCAAGTGTAATATTTATATTTGGAGCTGTAATTTCATTTGCAACAGGAACTGCTTATGGAACAATGGGTATATTAATGCCACTTGCTATTCCTCTAGCACATGCAATTTCACCAGATATGACTTATATTATTATGAGTACAAGTGCTGTATTAACAGGAGCAATATTTGGAGATCATTGTTCACCTATATCAGATACAACAATAATGTCATCAATGGGAGCGGGATGTGATCATATTGCTCACGTTAAGACTCAAATGTGGTATTCATTATTTGTAGCAGTACTTACAATATTATTTGGTTATATTCCAGTTGGTTTAGGGTTACCAGTGTACATTGTATTACCATTATCTATTATAGGGCTTGGCTTATTAATATATTTCATAGGAAGACCTGTAGATGAGGTTGAAGCATAAGTAAAAACATAAAAATATATAAATATAAGAATATATAAATATAAAAATATAAAAAAGAGCGATATTAAGATAATGCTTACCTTAGTATCGCTCTAATTTTATTTACTATCTTATTGTTCCACCATGAAAATCTAATTTAAATATTGGAGTCCCTTTATAAGATATAAACTCTTCACCTTTAAAAGAATCAACCTCTCCGTTCCAAAGACATTGATATTCAAAGTCAGATTTTCTAAAACTCTTTGGTCCTCTATAAGGAGCATCTTCAGAAACTCTAGATAAAGCTTCTGATAAAAAGTCTGAAAAACCACGTGGAATATCATTAGTTAATAATTTTCCAGCATAGTTCATTCCCCAAAAAGACCTTTCATCTTTCCAAATAACTTCTTGACCAATAAACCTTTGTTTACCTATGTGGCTATCTAGGTAGTAATAATCGTATTTTTTGAAAGTAAAATCATCTGAGTTTGGTTTAGAAGATTGAACTTTTTTATTTCGACCATTATAAGAATTTTTCTTTGCTTCTACCAAGAATGCTTTAAATAATGATAAATCACTCATCCCAATACCCCCTAAAAATAAAACCTCTTTTTTCGACTGTTATTTTTATTATATATAAGAAAATATTTACAATCAAGAATATTCTGATAACTATTTGTTAATCTTTAATTTTCTCTACAGGAGGATTTATATATTTATTTATAAATATTGCTATTATTATTCCAATAGAAGTATCAATACTTCTACCTATGGCATAAGAATATGAGGCTGGTCCATCGTAGTTAATCATAATTCCTATAAAAACAATGCAGCAAATGGTAACAGAACCAGGTTTTTTTATTATATTACATAAATAAATTGCTCCAATTACACCTACAGCAGTAACAAGAGAATTTATAGATTGTAGAAATAATATGTTGTCTACTATAAATATAAAAAGCACTCCTATAAGACCTCCAAGAAGAGTACCTATAAGCCTATTTTTACCCATACTAAAAGTACTTTCAACAGTATCTTTCATACATATAACTGCTGCGATACAAGCATAAAAAGGATTCTTATCTCCTGCTAGTTCAAATAAAACCATACATATAAACACTGCTAAAGCAGTTTTAAGGTTTCTATAGCCAACCTTAGGAAATTCAAACCTATTCAATTTATATCTCCCCTTTACTGTTTTAGAATATTATACCATAGTATTAATTTATTTCTTTGACAATTTAGAAAGGAATTTATTGATGTTGGTAACTTTAAAATTATTTGACAGATATTTTTTTTTGATTTATCATAAAATATAAGTAAATACAATGAAGAGAAGAGTAGTAAAGTAGAAAGTCTAAAGAGAGTTAACGTGTGGTGAAAGTTAATGTCAGAGAAGCTTTATGAAGATGGTCTTGGAGTAGAACCTTCGAGCTTAGTTAAGTTAGATGGTTACGGTAGCAACCGTTATATTGCAGAGTGATGATAGTCACTTAGTGAGTTTTTTATCGTGAGATAAAAAAGAAATAGAGTGGTAACACGTAAATAAGTTTATTACGTCTCTATATAGGCAAAATACCTATATAGGGACTTTTTTATTATCAAAAAACAAAAGGAGGAATTTAAAAAATGTGTAAAAAACCATATTATATAACTACACCAATTTACTATCCATCAACTAACCTACATATAGGAAATACCTATACTACAGTTGCTGCAGATGCAATTGCTAGATTTAAAAGATTAACAGGTTATGATGTAATGTTCTTAACAGGAACTGATGAACATGGTCAAAAAATTCAAAGAATAGCTGAAGAAAAGGGAATAACACCTATTGAGCATGTTGATGAAATAGTTGCAGGTATTAAGGACCTTTGGGAAATGATGAATATTAGCTATGATAAGTTCATTAGAACAACTGATGATTATCATGTTAAAGCTGTTCAAGATATCTTTAAAAAGCTATATGACAAAGGTGATATTTATAAGAGTTCTTATGAGGGATTATATTGTACACCATGTGAATCTTTCTGGACTGAAACTCAATTAGTAAATGGAAATTGTCCTGATTGTGGAAGACCAGTAGAAAAATCAAAAGAAGAAGCTTACTTCTTCCAAATGAGTAAGTATGCAGAAAGATTAATAAAGTATATAGAAGAACATCCAGATTTTATTCAACCAGAATCAAGAAAGAATGAAATGTTAAATAACTTCTTAAAGCCAGGATTACAAGATCTTTGTGTGTCAAGAACAAGCTTTGACTGGGGTGTTCCAGTAACATTTGATGAAGATCACGTTGTTTATGTTTGGATAGATGCACTATCTAACTATATTACTGCATTAGGATATGGAAGTGATAACGACGAATTATATAAAAAGTATTGGCCTGCAGATGTACATTTAATAGGTAAGGATATATTAAGATTCCATACTATTTATTGGCCAATTATGTTAATGGCATTAGATTTACCATTACCAAAACAAGTATTTGGACACGGATGGTTACTCGTTGATGGAGGAAAGATGTCTAAATCTAAAGGAAATGTTGTAGATCCAGTAGTTTTAGTTGAAAACTTTGGAGTAGATCCAGTAAGATACTACCTTTTAAGAGAAATTCCGTTTGGATCAGATGGATTATTTAATAATGAAATATTCATAAAGAAGATAAATTCAGACTTATGTAATGATTTAGGAAATCTTTTATCTAGAACTGTTGCAATGGTAGAAAAGTACTTTGATGGCGTAATACCTGCTCCAACAGCTAAGGAAGATATTGATAATGAATTAATAAACTTAGCCCTAGAGACTCCTAAGTTAGTAGAAAAGGCTATTGATGAATTAAGAATTCCAGAAGCTTTAGAAGCTATATTTAACTTAATAGGAAGAGCTAATAAATATATTGATGAAACAACTCCTTGGATATTGGCAAAGCATGAAGACAAGAAAGAAAGACTAGGAACTGTATTATACAACCTAGCTGAAAGCTTAAGATTCTCATCTGTATTATTATCGGCATTCTTACCTGATACAGCTAAGAAGATTAATGAACAATTAAATACTACAGTGGTTGAATGGTCAACACTATCAAGCTTTGATGGAACTGTTGCAGGAACTAAGGTTCATAAAGGTGAAAACTTATTCCCAAGAATAGACATAGATGCAAAACTTGCTGAATTAGAAGCTATTCAAGCAGCTCAAAAGAAAGAAGTGAAAAGAGAAATCCAACCTATTAAAGAAGAAATAACTATAGAGGATTTTGAAAAGTTAGATTTAAGAGTAGTAAAAGTTCTTGCTTGTGAACCAATTAAGGGAGCTAAGAAGTTACTTAAATTAAAAGTTGATTTAGGTGGAGAGGAAAGACAAGTGGTTTCTGGTATAGCAAAATACTATAAGCCAGAAGAATTAGTCGGAAAGTATGTAGTGCTTGTAGCTAATTTAAAACCAGTTAAGTTAAGAGGAGAGCTATCACAAGGAATGATTCTTGCAGCATCTACTGATGATGATAGTTTATTAACACTTGTTAATCCAGGAGAATTGCCAACAGGAAGTGTAGTTAGATAAGAGGGATAATAGAGTAAAAAAGATAATAGAGTTAAGGATAAAACCCAGCCTTTGCTGGGTTTTTAATTAAGGAAATTCTCTTTATGGAATTTCAGTGCTAACCTTTTTATCCATATTATATTTATTATTCTAAGAAGGGGGTTATATTATTGAATGTAATTATAGGGAATGCATGGCCGTATGCTAATGGTCCATTGCACTTAGGAAGAATAGCAGTATTATTACCAGGGGATATCTTGGCTAGATATCATAGGTTAATGGGGGATGAAGTAGTATTTGTATCTGGATGTGACTCCCATGGAACTCCTGTAACAATGAAAGCAAAGGAAGAAGGAATAACACCCTTAGAAGCTTCTAAAAAGTATTATAATGAGTTCTTAAGTTGTTTTAAAAAGCTGAATTTTTCTTTTGATTTATTCACTCAAACTCATACAGAATATCATAGTAGTAGCGTTAAAGATTTTATATTAGAACTATATAATAAAGGATATATATATGAAAAAGATATTGAACAGGTATATTGTGAAGAGTGTGGTGAATTTTTATCTGATAGATATATAGAGGGAAAATGTCCAATTTGCGGAGGAGAGGCGTTAGGCGATCAATGTCTAGAATGCTCTGAGATATTTGAAGCATCAGAAATTTTGAATAAAAAGTGTAAGATATGTGGTTCTGAACCAGTAATTAAAGATACAAGTCATTTGTTTTTTGCATTGTCTAAGTTTGAAAATGATGTGAGAAGATTATATATAAAGCAACAAGGCTGGAGAAAAAATGCTGAAGTAATTACTAAGAGATATCTTGATGAAGGCCTAAGAGATAGGGCTGTAACAAGAGATTTTAATTGGGGAATAGATGTACCATTAAGTGGTTATGAAGATAAGAAAATATATGTTTGGATTGAAGCTGTAATGGGATATTTAACAGCAAGTATGCAAGTTCTTGAAGAACGTGGGGAAGATTATAAGGAATATTGGGACGGTGAAGATAGTAGGGTTTACTTTGTTCATGGTAAAGATAATATTCCATTCCATACAGTTATTTTCCCGGCAATATTATCTGGATTAGGAATAAAAAATCCATCAATTAGAGAGGTTTCTGGAGAGTATTTAAAGCTTGAAGGAAAGAGATTTTCAGCAGCAAAAAATTGGGCAATATGGGTAGATCACATAATTGATAGATATAATTCAGATGCAGTGAGATATTATCTAATATTAAATGGCCCAGAAAATAAAGATTCTGATTTTACATGGAGAGATTTTATAAATACTACTAATAATGACTTAGTAGGGTTATATGGAAATCTTGTAAATAGAACTTTAACCTTTATTAAAAGGAACTTTGGAGGGGAAATTCCAAGTGGAGAAGTACCTAAATCATTGAAAAATGAGATACTTCAGTTATATTTTAGTGTTGGAGATAAAATAGAAGATGGAGAATTTAAAGATGGTTTACAGCAAATAGTTAAAATGATAAGAAAAGCAAATAAAATGTTTGATGAATTTGAACCATGGGTAAAAGTCAAAAAAGATAAGGTGACATGTGGTCAAGATTTGTATGTATGCATACAGTTGATTGCAAATTTATCTAATTTATTAGAACCTTTTATGCCTGAGTCCTCTTCTAAAATAAGGAGCTTTATAGGGTTAAACGAAGCAACTTGGAGTTATGTAGAAATAAAGTCAGGTGAAATAGATGATATTAGTATACTATTTGAAAAAATAGATAAAAAGAATGCAATTGAAGAACTGAACCTGATGAAAGAAGAGAAAAATTAAACAAAAAAATAGGACATCCACAATAGGGGTTTGGGATGTCCTACAAACCAATCTATTTAAGATGGTTATAAGGGGTAAATAATAATGCTTTAACTACTTTACAAGTTATATATTACATTATGAATATGACAAAATAGTGTCAAAAAGAAATATGTTTTGGAAACAAGGTGTTAACAAATATTAATAATTGAAAAGGCCCAGAGTATTTATATAAAGGGGGATAAATACTCTAGGCCTTTTTCAATGGCTAGGAAAATATAAAGTTTTAATTAGCTATAAATCAAAGGCATTATCACAATTTCGTATTAAAAAATATAAAATCAAGGATAATAATTTTATAATTTCCTCACCTTTAGTAGGAGTGGGGTAGATGTTTGTTTCGATGTGACTTGGAGCGTAGTGACGGAACAAGCAGAACAAACATCTACCCCGCCTTTTTCATACATTAAAAATAAGAGAACATAAACTTATATGTCTTAGCTACTATGTATTTAAATATAAACTCAGGATATGACAGTTGTGTGACATAAATAAAAAGTAGTATAAAAGTTTATATTTATATGAAACTATACTTGAGGTGATATTTATGGATAACGATAATGCTAAAGTAATAAAAGAAATGAATAAGTTTTTGAAGGGAATCCACATGGGAGGCAGTACTTTTAAGGATTATATTGAAAGAGCAGAGTCTAAAGAGCTAAAAGATTCTTTAGTGGAAGTTACAGAAACATTTAAGAGACATGAAGAAGCAATAACACATAGAATAGAGCAACTTGGTGGGGATGCCAATGATTCATTAGGAGTAATGGGAATAATGAGCGAGTTTTTTCAAAAGGTTAAACTACTTTCTGCCAATAGCGATAAGGAAATATTAGATAATGCAATAGAAGCAATGAAAGTTGGGATTGATAATGCTAATAAGTTTATCGATGAACATAGTAATCTAGAAAACAGTTTGAAAAGTGATATAGAAGGTGTAGTTAAGGATTATGATAACAGTTTAAGAAAGCTAGAATCTATATCTCTTTAATAAGTTGAAATTGATGAAAATTAGTCTATATAGTAGAGACTTATGAAATAGAGTCAGCTATATAGGCTATTTTTTTGTCAATGGTGTATAATATATAAATAAATTACTAGATAGGATGTGTTTATGTGGAAAATAAATATAGAATTTTTGATAGTCATGCTCATTATGATGATGATTCATTTGACAATGATAGAGAAGAGGTTTTTGCAGAGTTAGTAGAAAATGGGGTTATTGGAATACTAAATTGTTCCTCAACATATGATAGTGTTGGTAAAACTTGTAGGCTTATAGAAGAAAATAATTTTATTTATGGGGCTATAGGTATACATCCAGAGAACGCTAATGAGCTTACAGAAGATAGATTAGAAGAGTTTAGAAGAATTATTAATAAGAATGATAAGATAGTTGCAGTGGGTGAAATTGGATTAGATTACTATTGGGATGAAAATCCACCAAGAGATGTTCAAAAAGATGCATTTAGGGCTCAAATGAAGTTGGCAGAAGATATGAATCTTCCTGTGGTAATACATGATAGGGATGCCCACGCAGATACATTAGAAATTATTAAGGAGTTTCCTAATGTGGTAGGGGTAGTACACTGTTTTTCAGGAAGCGTAGAGTTTGCTAAGGAATGTGTAAAAAGAGGATATTATATTGGAGTTACAGGAGTGATAACATTTAAGAATGCTAAAAAGCTGGTAGAGGTGGTTAAAGAAATACCATTAGATAGGTTATTTGTAGAGACAGATTGTCCTTATATGTCACCTGAGCCTAATAGGGGAAAAAGAAATAGATCAGATTATATAAAATATGTAATAGAAAAGATTGCATTAATAAAAGAAGTAGACCCTATTACAGTTAATGAGACTGTTAATAAAAACTTTTTTAATTTGATAAAATTAAGGAAATAATGTAAAATGAATCTATAATTGAATAAAAATCCAATATAAGGTAATAATTCAAAAAGAGGCTATGTATAATTTAGTAATATCATTTATTTTTAGGAGCCCAATAAGAACAAAAAAGCTATTATAATTATTTTATTATTCTTTTATGCACAAGGTGCATTTTATGTATGTTCATTAGTAGCAAGAGTATGAAATTTGACAATTAGTGCAAATTTGATATATAATTCAAAAGACGCTCTTGCCAAGGGAGGGAAATAAATGGTAGAAAAATTTAAGGAACACTTAAAGAAAAGTTTTTCTAACGGTCCGAAGGCAAAGATTTTGTTAGGATTAACTGCTTTAGCAGTAATTTTAACTATGACAGTTGTCAGCATGAGAAAGACAGTAAATATAAGTATAGACGGAAGTAATGAAACATTTGTCACATATAAAGGGACTGTTAAAGATGTGTTGGAAAATCAAGGCATCGAATTAGGTGCTAAGGATAAAGTACAACCATCCTTAGAATCCAAGGTATCAGAAAACCAAGAAATTACTATTAAGAAAGCTGTACCAGTAAAAGTTGTTATAGCTGGCCAAGAATTAGAGCTAGAAACAGCTGAGGATACAATAGGAGAGATGCTAGTAGCAGAAACAGATATGCTTAAAGAAAAAGGCATAGAATATCAAGAGGGTTATGATATAGTAACACCTTCTGTAGATACTCCAATTAAATCCGACTTAGATGTTCAAGTAGTACAGGTAACAGTAGAGGAAGTTGTTGAGACACAAGTAATTCCATATAGCATTAAGACTACAGTAGATTATACTAAAGACGTATCTGATAAGGTAGTTACTCGTAAGGGCGTTAATGGTGAAAAGGAAGTAACATATAAGATTGTAAAGCATGATGGTGAAGTTGTTTCTAAAGAAGCAGTTAGCCAAAAGCCAATCAAGGCTGCCGAAGATCAATTAGTAGTTAAAGGTGGAGCGTACATTACAGCTAATAGAGGCGGTAATATAGTAGGAAAGAAAAGATTATTTATGGAATCAACAGCATACTCTGGACATGGAAAAACAGCTACAGGAAGAACACCAGTATATAATCCAGGAGGATTAAGTACAATTGCAGTAGACCCAAGAGTTATTCCACTTGGAAGTAAGGTTTGGGTAAAAGGTTATGGCTATGCTATAGCTGCAGATACTGGTGGTGCGATTAAAGGAAATATTATTGATGTTTACTTTAATTCTTCAAGTCAATGTAAAACTTGGGGAAGGAAGTATAACGTTGAAGTATTAGTAATTGCTTATCCAGGTGAATGGTAATTAATTTTAAGAGATAACGGAAAGTTATCTCTTATTTTTTTAGAAATTTGACATAATACATATATATATGTAAATTAAATATAGGTTTAAGTGAAAGGAAGAAACAATTTGATTAAAGAAGTTATAGTTGTAGAAGGAAGAGACGATATAACAGCAGTGAAAAAGGCTGTAGATGCAGAAATTATTGCAACTAGTGGGTTTGGTATAAATGCAAAGATTATAGAAAGAATAAGAGAAGCTCAAAAGAGGAAAGGGGTAATAGTACTTACAGACCCTGACTTTGCTGGAGAAAAGATTAGAAGTATAATATCAAAAAGAGTAAAAGGGGTAAAACATGCATATATTGCCCAAGAAGATGGACTTAAAGATGGGGATATTGGTGTGGAAAATGCTAGTCCAGAAACTATAATCAAAGCACTTGAAAATGCAAAAGTTACACTAGAGGAAAAAAGAGAATTTTTCGATATGAAAGATATGTTTAGATTTAAATTAACAGGAGTTGGAGACTCTAAAAAGAGAAGAATAATACTTGGTAAAGAGTTGGGCATAGGATATGGAAATGCAAATCAAATGATTTCTAGATTAAATAACTATGGCATAACTCCAGAAGAATTTATGGACGCTATTAAAAAAATAGAAGAACAATTAGGAGAATAGTAAATGGATATAAAAGATTATAAAACACAAGACTTAGTAAAGAAATATAATTTTAAGTTCTCAAAAAGTCTAGGTCAAAACTTTTTAATAGATGATTCGGTATTAACTGATATAGTAGAGGGTGCAGAAGTAAATAAAGATGATTTAATAATAGAAATAGGTCCAGGGGTAGGTTCATTAACTGCACAGTTAATAGGTAAGGCAAAGAAAGTTGTGTCAATTGAGTTAGATAATGACTTAATTCCCATACTTCAAGAAGAACTTGGACAGTATGAAAATTTTACACTTATTCATAAGGATGCATTAAAAGTTGATTTTAATGAGATTATTGGTGATGAGAAGAGTGTTAAGTTAGTTGCAAACTTACCTTATTATGTTACTACTCCAATAATAGTTAAATTACTTAAGGATAATTATAATTTTAAGTCTTTAACTATAATGATTCAAAAGGAAGTTGCAGAGAGAATAAATGCAGAGCCTAATTGTAAAGAATATGGTGCCCTATCATTACTTGTTCAATATTATTGTGATACTAAAATAGTAAGAAAGGTATCTCCGGGAAGCTTCATACCAAGACCAAAAGTAGATTCAATAGTAATAAGATTAGATAGGTTATCTGAAAAGAGAGTAGAAGTTAAAGATGAAAAACTTATGTTTGAAATAATTAGAAATGCATTCAATATGAGAAGAAAGACTATGTGGAATGCTGTTAAGTTTTTAGGAATGAAAAAGGAAGATATAGAGAAGGCTTTTGAATTATCGGGTATAGATCAAAAGAGAAGAGGAGAAACTTTATCATTACATGAATTTGCTATATTATCTGATAATATAATTAATATAAGAAATAGTTAATGCTTTATAAGGTAGATGAATACATCTACCTTTATTTTTTTAAGGAATACTTACAAAGGAATAATAAGGACCACTAAGCATATAATGTATTGAAGTAATATATGTGGAGGGAATAGGCGTTTGGCACATAATAAATTGTATAGAAACTTTATAATTTTACAGGAGGATGAGAAAACTCATGCTGCTTCAGGTGAAAAAGCCTTGTCAGGTTATGCAAAAATAGAGGCTAAAGGAGATAAATGCAAGATCTCTTTCTATGCACAAAACTTAAAGAGAGAAGAAAAGTATTCTATTTTACTTATATGTTATAAGAAAGACATGAAGCAAATAGTAGATTTAGGAGTATTGGAGATTAGTGATATAGGAAAAGGAGAAGCCTCTAAAGAGTATTATGTAAATAATATAGCAGGCTTAGATTTTTCTTATGATAAGATTTCTGGTGCAGCAATATGTAAGTATGTAGGCGGAGAACTTACATATTTAATGTATGGATTTATGAATGGCGAGAATGTAGGCGATAGTTGGAAAAAGTGCAAGGTGTTAAAGCATATTGACAAGAACAAAGAGGTTATAGAAGTAAAAGAAGTTAAGGAAGTAAAAAAGGTTGAAGAAGTTAAGTGTGTAGAGCCTGAACATAAAGAGCATCATGAAGAAAAAGAACATAAAGACCATCATGAAGATAAGTGCAAGGACGAAATGAAGGATAAATGCAAGGATGAAGTGAAAGATAAGTGTAAGGATGAAGTGAAAGATAAATGCAAGGATGATGATAAAGACTATCATGAAGAAATTAAAAAGAAAGATAAACATGATGAATGCAAAGAGGATCATCATAAAGAAGAAAAAGAAGAAAAGTGTGAAAATATAAATTATAGTAAACAAAAGTATACAGAAAATATGGGATGTATGGGAGCTTGTAAAAAGAGAGATGCAGTAGAATCAGAAGAGTATAGATTCGATGAGTACGAAGCACAAATAGTAGAAGAAAAGGAATTAGATCCTTATGATTTTGAAATGAGAGGTTCACTAGGTGAATTCTTTGAGAATATTATTAAGGACTTCGAAGAGGTTAAAAATAAGTTTAAGGAAATTAAGTATTGTAAATGGTATAAAGTTAATATTAAGAGTCTAGATGATATGTGCAATATATCTAATTATAATAAATATACAATAGCATATTATCCAATGTTAAACTACTATCCATATATCAAGAAGTATGGCTATTTCATGCTTGGCTATAAATGTGATGAAAAAGGAAACCTAAAGTATATAGTTTATGGGGTTCCTGGAAAGAAGGATAAAGATGAACAACCTTACGCTGGAAAGACAGGTTTTGTTACTTGGATGAGTGGTGACAAAGATAAAGAAGGTTGTTGGTTAATGTTCTACGATTATAAGAATTCAACAGTTGTAGTTCCAATGAAGTAGGATAACCTGATTAAATGAAGAAAAAGCAATTATTAATGACTGCTGTATTGGTAATTCTAGTAATAATATTAATTTTTTCTCAAAGATTCTTTAATAATAATTTTAAACAGGTAGCTTTATTAGATAATGATATAAGCTCCCTAGAGGAATTTTCAATGAAGAATCAGGGATATTCATATTCTATACCAGAAACTTGGGTGGTCAAAGAAAAAGCGGAAAACTCATATAAACTTTATCAAGCAGAGTTTAATAGCGAAGAAAAAAATATAATGGGATATGTAGAATTATTGAGTACTGAAGAAGATGTGAAGGTATTAGCACAAAAAGATATAGACAACCTTGCCCTTAAGCATAGTAATGAGAATATTGAAAATTATAGTTGTAATGGTTACAAAGGAATTAAATTAGAATATACAACTAAGGTAGAGAATGGGTATTCTTTTATAAATACAAATTATTACTTAAGGTTAGGTGATACAAAGGTTGGTAAGTTTGCTTTTACAGCAAAGAAGGGATCATATAAAGATAATATGAATGCTATATATGATGTAATAGTATCAAGCATTAGTGCACAAAAGAAATAAGAATTTGCCATTAATAACTTAAAGTATTATAATTTAAATATTAGGAGAAGCTATTAAGCTTCTCCTAATTTATTAGATTATAAAGTAAGGAGGAGTCATGAGGTTAGTTTTATTTGAAATTTTTGGACATAATGTCTACAGTTATGGTCTTATGATTGCCATAGGTGTAATTGTGGCTGGATATATGTTTACAAAGAGAGCCGAAAAGTTAGGTTATGATGAAGATAAAGTATTTAACTTAATTGTAATAGCTGTTATATGTGGTGTCCTAGGTGGTAAGTTATTATTTATAATAACTGAATTTAAAAATATAATTAAAAATCCGTCTATTTTATTAAATTTTGGTGAGGGCTTTGTTATATATGGAGCTATTATATTAGGGGCATTATCTATATACATTTATTGTAGAAAGAATAAGTGGAATACTGTGAAGATATTTGATTGTGTTGTTCCAGGAGTAGCATTAGCACAAGGATTTGGAAGAATAGGATGTTTTCTAGCAGGATGTTGTTATGGGGCTGAAACCACAGGCAAGTTTGGCGTAATATTCCCAGAAGGAGCTTTAGCGCCAGCAGGGGTATCCTTATATCCAACACAAATATATTCTGCTATTTTTGATTTCGCCTTAGCAGCTTTCCTTATATGGTACTCTAAAAGGAATAGGGTAGACGGACATATTTTCTCCTTATATGTTATTATATATAGTGTAGGAAGATTCCTAGTAGAATTTTTACGAAATGATCCAAGAGGAAATGTTGGAGTTTTATCCACATCACAATTTATAGCTATCTTTACATTTATATTTGGATTAGCTGTATATTTTATTCAAAAACAAAAGGAGAGAAAAAAGGAAAGTGAAGAAGTATAGATTTACTCTAGTGTCCGTATTTATATTTATATGTATGTCTTTAACGGGTTGTGGTCTAATAGATACTGCTTTAGTAAAGGTTGGCTTTAAAAATACTGATTTTGATTATTTACTTCAAAATAAGGTGGATAAAATAATTATTCAAAGCTCAAGAGATGCTGGGTTTAGATTTATTGTAAATGATCAGAGTGCAATACAAAATATATATAAGATACTTTCAAAGGGAAATATTAAGGATGAAAAAACATCCCTTGATCCGGACTATGTATTTGAAATATATATGGGAGATGAAGTTAAGTCCTATAACTATGTAGTTAGCGTAGATGAAAGAGGTGTAGGAAACTTTTATGATGAAAATAACTCTTATCTTGTTTCAAAAAGTCTAGATGATAGTATAACTCAAAATTTATCCTTTATAAGAAAACCAAGAGAATTTGAAGATATTTACTATAATTCTATATTGCAGGTATTAGAATTAAAAAAGGATGAATTATCAAAAGGTGATAATAAGGTAGGTATAGATATAACTGGAGACGTAGATTGTTTAAAATATATGTTTTCTGTTGATTTAAAGAAGTTTGAAAAAAACTTAGATAAAGTTGTTGCTGGTACAAAGTTGATTAATAATAATTCGGAAGAATTTGATACTGTTATAACTGTAAAGAATAAGGGTTATAGTTCAAAGAAATTTAGAACTGTAATAACTGTAGATAATAAAAAGGATAAAATTTATGAAACCTATTATGTAGTAGGAAATTATGAATATAAGAGCTGGGATATATACATAGGAAACCCAGGAGAAAAACCAGATGAATGGTAATTAATATACAATGGAGGAAGAGGAAATGAGTAGTTGTGATAATTGTCCAAGTAAAGGAACATGTTCTTCACAAGGTACATCAACATGTTCAATTAAAGTTTTACCTAAGTATGGTAATGTAAAGAATGTTATAGGAGTAATTAGCGGTAAAGGTGGAGTTGGTAAATCTACTGTTACAGGAATAATGGCTTCAATGCTTAGAAAGAAAGGTTATTCTGTTGGTGTATTAGATGCAGATATAACAGGACCTTCCATGCCAAGGTTCTTTGGAATAAACCAAAAGAGAGGGCAAATAATTCCTATTGATGAGAATACAGTTAAGTTTATACCTGTAGAAACTAATTCGGGTATAAAAGTTATGTCTATGAATTTAGTTACACAAGTTGAAGATCAACCTGTTATTTGGAGAGGTCCAGTAATAACTGGGGTTTTAAACCAAATGTATGTAGATACTGAGTGGGGAGATTTAGATTACTTATTAATAGATATGCCTCCAGGAACAGGGGATATAGCTTTAACAGTAATGCAAGATTTCCCTATAAAGGAATTAGTAATTGTATCTACACCTCAAGATATGGTGTCAATGATAGTTAAAAAAGTTGTAATAATGGCCGAGAAGATAGGTATAAAAATAAAAGGTGTAGTTGAAAACATGTCTTACATTACATGTACAGATTGTGATAAAAAAATAAGAGTGTTTAGTAAGAAGTCAGCAGAAGAACATGCTGAATATCTAGGATTATCATTATTAGGTGAATTGCCAATAGATTTAGACTTTACAGAAGCCTTAGAAGAAGGTAAAGCAGAAGAATATGTAATAGATAGTCCATTATACTCTTTAATTTTTGAAGGATTATATTAGATAAAGTAATAATTTTTTCTTCCTTGGGTAAGCTATGTATGTAAATTCCTATAGGAAGGAGAATGAATAATGAAAGCAGTAGTAGATCAAGATACTTGTATAGGATGTGGATTATGCCCATCTATTTGTGAAGAGGTGTTTGAATTACAAGATGATGGAAAGGCTCATGTAATTGTTGATGAGGTTCCTTCAAATTGTGAAGATGCAGCTGTAGATGCTCAAGCAAGTTGCCCTGTAAGTGCAATTACTTGTGGTGATTAATCAATAAAAAGATGCCAAGAGGCATCTTTTTTTATGTTTAGGAAATTATATAATTTTAATTCGCTATAAATCAAAGGTATTATTAAAATTCCATATTAAAAAATATAAAATCAAGGATAATAATTTTATAATTTCCTTACCTTCAGTATGAGTGGGGTAGCTATTTATTTTGATGTGACTTGGAGCGTAGCTACGGAACAAGCAAAATAAATAGCCACTCCACCTTTTTATTTTAACTAAAAGAAATCTAGTAATTTTTCATTTGTTAGATTAGTGTTAGAATTATAATTTGTAGGAATTGATATATTAGATAGTGTAATCATATCTCCTACGTTGGAATCCGTAACTTCAGATGATGGAATCGAAATAGTTTCACCATCTTCAAGGCATACAAAAGCTTCTGAAAAGTTCTTATCAATTATTATTCCTCTCATTTTACTACCTCCTTATATTTAGCATGGCAATAAAAAGAAAAGATATACTCATAAAAAGTATATCTAATAAATATCTCGATAAATTATTTTAAAGACTTTTAATGCTTCTTCAATTTTAGGCTTTAAAAGTTGTTTTTTATTTTCAAACTCTAACATTCCTGCTGGGGTTAAAGTATATATCTTTTGAAATTTTTTGTCTAGATCATCCCATTCTCCAATAATTAAATCCTGCTTCTCTAATTTTTTTAGAAGAGGGTAGATACCTCCTGTACTAGGAATCCATAAACCACCAGTTCTTTGACCTATTTTGTGTGATATATCATTTCCGTTTGAAGGGCCAAGACTTAAGATGTAAAGAACATATATAGGGAGAAGTCCTTTTGTAAAGACCTGACCTACAGCTTCCTTTTCTTTCTGAACCTTCTTTAGTTGAGCAACCTTTTGTTTATATTCTTCATACAGTTGTTTTTCTGCAGCTTTTATTTCTTGAGGACTCATAGAGGATAAATCATTCATTAATTTATTCTACCTCTTGAACTATAAAACCTACTAGACCAGGACCAGTATGAACTCCAAGAGCAGGACCAATTGAACCAGTTTCTATATTATTTATATTATCTAAGTCCTTAAAGGAATTGTAAAGATCCTTGCAGTCTTCCTCGGAATGACCATGAAGAACCCAAACATTACATTTACCTTTCTCTAAGTAACTATCTAAGATCTTACGTAACTTTGTAAGAGATTGTTTTCTTCCTCTTACTTTTGCATAAGTATTATAAATACCATCATCACCAACTTCTATAATTGGTTTAAGGCTTAATATTTCTCCTATTGTTCCTGATACCTTACCAATTCTTCCACCTTTTTTTAAGTATTCTAATGTATTAAGTGTAAAATAGCATTGAACCTTAGGTCTTAGGGTTGGTAATATAGATACGATTTCTTCAAATGTTTTTCCTTCTTCAACTAGTTTTGCAGCCTCAATAACTAAGCAACCTTCTGCCATTGTTAAAGTTTTTGTATCAAATACAAATGAAGTTAATTTAGGATGGTCTTCAAGTACTAACCTAATAGAATTACTAGTACCAGAAAGGGCACTAGAAATATTTATAGATATAACATGAGTGTATCCTTCCTTTTCAAATTCATCTAATATCTCATTTATTCTTTCTACATTTGGTAAAGAAGTTGTAGGAATCTCCTTGTGTAAAGAAGAGTATACTTCTTCAGGACTTATATCAACTTTATCCTCATATTCTTTACCTGAATATATTATTCTAAAAGGTGCAACTTTTATATTATATTTTTCTATAATGTCATTTGTTATGTCTGAAGCACTATCTGTAATTATACCTATCTTTTGCATATAAAAACCTCCTAATATTTATATAGATAATATATGTAATTTTCTTAAACCTTATCACTATTGATATAGTTAACTATATCAAAAGTGATAAGGTTATTCAATAATAAAATAGGAATTAAAAAACTGTACCAGCATAATAAAAAGTAATATAATTTATATAATACGCTACATAAGTGGAGGAGCTATGAAAAGTGATTTTTTTGTTACTATTTATCTCATTACAGTATTTAGTATTCTAATAGTACAAGCGTTAAAGATAAAAGAGTTAAGGAATAGAATAAATGAATCAGATAGAATAAGAAAAGAAATGTGTATATTAGGTGATAAGATTCAATTAATAAAAACTAAGCAAGAGGTTTATGATTTAATTTTAACAACAGCACTCAATGTTATTCAAAAAGGAAATAAGGGTAGCATATTGATTCAGGAAGAAGATAGATTATTTCATTATAAGACTATAAGGGGATTTAATAGTGATATTAGTTTGAGTCCTTTACCTAAGGAAGAGTTAGCTTTATACAAATATAATGGTTGCAAAGATATTGCTATTTTAAAGTCAAGTTTAGGGCATAAGAACGAGTATATATTAGTTTCTCCAATAAGCTCTGATGGTAAGCTTATAGGGGTTATAAATATATATTCTGGTGAGGGAAGCCATAAATTTACAGAGGAAGATATAAAATTATTAAGATATATAAAGCGTGAGTTCGAAGCAGAAATTAAAAACTTTTTAACGCAAGATAAATTAAAACATATAGCAACTCATGATGAACTAACAGGACTTTATAACAGAAGAAGTTTTAATCAAATATTTGAAGATGAATTAAATGAGGTTAGGAAGAATGGTATAGAAAGTGTTCTTGCAATTATTGACTTAGATAATTTTAAAGTTATAAATGATACATTTGGACACAGAGCTGGTGATGCAGCTTTAGTTAAAATGGCATCTGCAATGAGAAAGTGTCTTGGAGGAAATGATACTTATGCAAGAATGTCAGGAGATGAGTTTGTAATAATATTTAGGAAATCAACTATTGAGGATGTAAAAGAAAAGCTATCTAGAATAAATGATATTCTAGCCATGAGTTCAGAAAATATAAAAATAGGATTTACATATGGATTAGCAACAATAAGTATTGATTCAACTATGAAAAAGAATGAAATATTTTCTTGTGCAGATAGGATGCTATTTATAGAAAAGAGAAAGAAAAAGGTAGGAAGATAGGAAGAATCTCGCAAAAGCGAGATTCTTTTATTTTAATATTTAATGCTAGTTTTATTATCTACAATATGCCAAATAGTTTTACCAGCGGAAAGGGGAAGTTCATTTCCGTTCATATCATATAATTTTGTTTCAGATAGTTCGCTATATTTTCTCCATTTGATATCTAAGATTTTTCCATTACTTAATAGAAGACCATCCCCTTCACCAATTAGGTTTATATCAAGATGCAATCCATCTTCCCCCAACTTTATATCAGTCTTTTGTATTATTACATTGGAGAACTCAAGTGGAGATTCATATGCCATATCCCATGCTTTTTCACCATCCATGTACTTAGTGTAAACATTATTGTTATAAGTGTAGGAAGTATTGTAATGATTATTAATAGTTATTAAAATGTTATCGCATGCTTTATAATCATCCTTCTTGTAATATTCATTGTCAAAGTTAGAGAAGCTTTTGGGTTTTACATTCCAATCAGTAGTATATATAAAACTGCGTATTTTCTCAGATGAGGTATATAGGTTGTGAGGAGCTTTTCTTGTAGAATCTCTCCAAAAGTAATGTTCTTTAGATATCTCGTTTATACTCATTATAGAATTATCTTGTTTAATTTCATTTAATGCATCTAAGGAACCTCCGCAATGGGCAAAAGGTAGCGAGTTTTCTCTAGAAAGTGTTATATAGTAAGGTCTAACACTTCTAACCGGTCCAATTGTAGAGGGTGATTGGCTATGGAATAAAGCCATAAATCTTGGTATACCACCTTCAGCAGAGGTTTCATAAATAATATCTGCTTGTGATAAACCGCTTTGTGGACGAGCAGCTGGTGAGTTTTCTACCATAACCATAAAAGGAGTATTGTTTATAGAAGTTTGATCACATTCTTCTCCTGTATAAGGAAAAGAATATTTGGTTTCCACTACATTAGTAGTATTAACTGCTTCTTTTTTATTGCAACCATAAAGGCAGCTTCCTAGTAAAGTTGTTATTATTATTATAGCTAATCTTTTTCTCATCATTCTCTCCTTAACAAAAATAAAAATAGGTATAGTACTAGTTTATTCATTTATTAGAAAAATAATACAAACAAATAAAAAGTGAAGATAAGTGGACAAATAGTATAGTAAATGAAGGTATTTTGATAAAATTGAAAATTGTGGAATATTGAAGTGTGAGATTTAATAAAGTATAATTATAAAGGTGACAGGCACAATATATTGTATGGAAGGGGAATTGCTAATGCTATATGTAGTTAAGAGAGATGGCAGAACAGTTGAGTTTAATATCGATAAGATATCTAACGCTATAAAGAAGGCAGCTACTGAAGAGGGGGTAAGTTTAAAGACTAGTCAGGTGTTTGACTGTGTGCAAAAGGTTATAAATTACATAGAAATGACAGAGAAAGAAAATATATCTGTAGAAGAAGTTCAAAACTTAGTTGAAAAGGCATTAAGAGATAGTGGCCATGAAAACATTGCTATATCATATTCAACTTATAGAAAAGAGAGAACAAAGGTTAGAGAAATTAAGTCTGATTTAATGAAAGCAATTCAACAAATAGGGTATGAAACAGATAGAGATAATGCCAATGTAGGAAATAATTTTAGTTCTAAACTTTTAAGGATAGCATCTGAATCAAATAAATGGCATACATTAGCTAGTATGCCTAAGAAATTAGCAAAGGCTCATGAAACAGGAGATTTATATTATCACGATTTAGATAGTTATAATTTAACTACAAATTGTCTTCATATTCCTACTAGAGAGGTGTTAGAAAAAGGTTTTAACACAGGATATGGAACAATAAATTCACCTAAAAGAATAGAAACAGCAGCAGAGTTATCATGTATACTTCTACAATCAACGCAAAATGATATGTTTGGAGGTCAATCTCATCCAGATTTTGATAACGATTTAGGTATATTTGTTGAACCAACAAGAAAAGAAATAAAAAAGGAATTAGAGGAATTAGGAGTTCCAAGTGAAAGAATAGAGGGTATATTAGAGAAAAAAGTTACAGAAAGAATACATCAAGCAATGCAAGGTGTTGTGTTTAACCTAAATACTATGCATTCTAGAGCTGGTTCTCAAGTTCCATTTAGTTCTGTTAATATAGGTATTCCTAACAGTGATGATGCAGCTTTAGTGTGTGAAATATTTTTAGAAGAATATGAAAAGGGATTAGGAAAGGGTGAGCAACCTATATTCCCTAATATTATATTTAGAGTAAAAGAGGGAGTTAATAGGGAAGAAGGAGATCCATATTACTATTTATATGAATTAGCTTGCAGAGTAGCAGCTAAAAGGATGAATCCTACTTTTATGAATATTGATGCTGATTTTAATAAGGAATATTATGATAAGGGATATATGCCAGCTACTATGGGATGTAGAACATATCTGATGAAAAATGTTAATGGGGAACCAGGATGTAAAGGAAGAGGAAATATAGCTCCAACAACAATAAACTTACCTAGAATAGGGCTTCAAGCAAAGGGTGATATTGATAAATTCTTTGAATTATTCCAACAGAGAATTGATTTGGCTGAAGAAGCATTAATGCATAGATATGGAATATTAAAGAATCTAAGAGTTAAAGATTTACCTTTTGTTGCAGGACAGCATCTAATGAAAGGTTCAGAAGGGCTTAATGAAGAAGATTCTATAGAGCCAATATTAAAACAAGGAACTTGGGGAATTGGATTTATAGGTTTAGCAGAGACTTTAGTAGCTTTAACAGGAAAACATCATGGGGAAGACCCAACTTCGAGGGAACTTGGTGAGAAGATAATTACATTCCTTAGAAGTAATATAGATAGATTAACTGAAAAAACTCATCTTAACTGGAGTTGTTATGCTACACCAGCAGAAGGACTTTCAGGAAAGTTTATAAAACAAGACCAAAAGATGTTTGGGATTTTAAAGGGAATTACAGATAAAGAATATTATACAAATAGTTATCATATACCTGTTGGTTTCCCAATATCAATTAAAGATAAAATTGATATTGAAGCACCTTACCATAAGCTTTGTAATGGAGGCCATATCAGTTATATAGAGGTAGATGATAATCCCACAGGAGATACAATAAAAGATATAATTGATTATGCATATAAAAATACTAATATAAGTTATCTTGGTGTTAATTTTCATATAAGGTATTGCAAGGATTGTGGAGAAACTTTGCATAACCACGAGTGTGCATGTCCTAAATGTGGAAGTAATGACATACAAGGAATTTCAAGAGTAACAGGATATCTAAGCTTAGATGAAAGATTTGGATCTGGAAAGTCGCATGAAAGAGATGATAGAATAACCCATACAGAATCACACGAGTCCACATATAAGTAGGAAAAGGATGCAATTAAGTTGCATCCTTTTTTATTTGCATAGTGCAATTTTTATAATAAATCTTGCAATAATTAGTAGTATTTTAGTGATAATTTAAAAATATATATAAAATATTGAATTGAAACTATACAAAACTTGCAAAAATCTTTGTTTTTCTATTGTTAATAATAATTTGGTGTGATAGAATAAAATGGTAAAATAGTAAATTGCTATATCCACTGATTTTTTGGGGCTTCATATAGATAATCGAAAGGATATAACAAAGAAATAAGAAAAGGGGGATATTATGCCAGTAAAAGATTTAAAAAATGGAAGACAAATTTATGTGGTAGATACAACTCTTAGAGATGGAGAGCAAACTGCCGGTGTTGTATTTGCTAATGAAGAAAAGTTAGCAATAGCAACAATGTTAAGCGACTTAGGAGTAGACCAATTAGAAGTAGGTATACCAACTATGGGTGGAGATGAAAAAGACGCAATTAAATCCATAGTAAAGAGAAATCTAAAAAGCAGTATAATGGCTTGGAATAGAGCTGTCATATCTGATATACAAGAGTCTATAGATTGTGGAGTAGATGCTGTAGCTATATCAATATCAGTTTCAGATATTCATATTAAGAATAAGTTAAAGACATCAAGAGAATGGGTACTTGAAAATATGGTTAAGTCTGTAGAATATGCTAAGAAAAATGGATTGTATGTATCCGTTAATGGTGAAGATGCATCAAGAGCTGATAGAGAGTTTTTAATTAAGTTTATGAAGGCTGCAAAGGAAGTTGGTGCAGATAGATTTAGATATTGTGATACAGTTGGGGTAATGGGGCCATTCCAAATAGAAGAAGAAATTAAAGCGCTATATGACAATGCTAAGCTAGATATTGAGATGCATACTCATAATGATTTTGGTATGGCAACTGCAAATGCCATAGCAGGATTAAGAGGTGGCGCTAATCATGTAGGCGTAACAGTTAATGGATTAGGAGAAAGAGCAGGAAATGCAGCTCTTGAAGAAGTGGTTATGGCATTGAAGTTTGTTTATGGCTGCGATGTGGACATGGATACTACAATGTTTAGGGAAATCTCTGAATATGTTTCTAAGGCATCAGGTAGGGTATTACCTATTTGGAAGGCTATAGTAGGAACAAATATGTTTGCTCATGAATCAGGTATTCATGCAGATGGGGCACTAAAGAATCCTAAGAATTATGAAGCTTTTGATCCAAGTGTAGTTGGTCTTGAAAGACAAATAGTAATAGGAAAACATTCAGGTAAGGCAGCTATAGTAAATAAGTTTAAAGAATATAATATAGAACTTACTAATGAAGAAGCTTCAGCTATATTAGAAATGGTTAGATCAACTTCTGTTAGATTAAAGAGAAGTTTATTTGATAAAGAGATTGTTGGGTTATATAAAGAATATAAAAGGCAATTAACAGAAAAAGCTAACTAAATTGCAATAAGCACTAAGGGGGAATTAAGATGGGCGATAATTTAGTATATAAAATATTAAAAAGTCATATTGTTGAAGGTGAGTTAAAGGCAGGAGAACCAATAGCAATTAAAATAGATCAAACTTTAACTCAAGATTCAACAGGAACAATGGCATACTTACAATTAGAAGCAATGGGGATTGATAGAGTAAAAACTAAGAGATCAGTAGCTTTTGTAGATCATAATATGTTACAACAAGGATTTGAAAATGCTGATGATCACAAGTTTATACAAACAGTAGCTTCAAAATATGGTGTGTATTTTTCTAAACCAGGTAATGGAATATGTCACCAAGTATTTTTAGAAAGATTTTCAACACCATCAGAGACGTTAATTGGATCTGATAGCCATACTCCAACCGCTGGTGGAGTTGGTATGCTAGCTATGGGTGCTGGTGGATTAGATGTTGCTTTAGCTATGGGGGGAGGAGCTTATAATATAAATACTCCTAAAGTAGTTAAGGTTAATTTAGAAGGTAAATTAAATAAGATGGTAGCATCTAAGGATATAATATTAGAAGTATTAAGAAAGTTAACTGTAAAAGGTGGAGTTGGAAAGGTATTTGAATATGCTGGTGAAGGTGTTAAGTCACTATCAGTTCCACAAAGAGCTACTATAACAAATATGGGAGCTGAATTAGGAGCAACAACTTCTATTTTCCCAAGTGATGAAAGAACTTTAGAGTTTTTTAAGGCTCAAGGAAGAGAAGAGGATTGGATAGAATTCAAGCCTGATGCAGATGCATTATATGATGAGGAAATAACTATAAACTTAGATGAATTAGTACCGCTAGCTGCAGGTCCTCATAGTCCAGATAATGTTAAAGAAGTAAAAGAATTTGGAAAGATAAAGGTGGACCAAGTAGCAATTGGTAGCTGTACAAATTCCTCATATGAGGATTTAATGAAGGTTGCTAAAATACTAAAGGGAAGAAAGGTTAATCCTAATGTAAGTTTGGTAATAGCTCCTGGATCAAGACAAGTTATGGAGATGATAGCTAGAAATGGGGCATTAGCTGATATTATTAGTGCAGGTGCAAGAATATTAGAAAACTCTTGTGGTCCTTGCATAGGTATGGGACAAGCGCCATCAACAAATGCAGTCTCTTTAAGAACTTTTAATAGAAACTTCTATGGTAGAAGTGGAACCCTATCTGCCAAGGTGTTTTTAGTAAGTCCTGAAACAGCAGCAGTATCTACAATAACAGGAGTTTTAACAGATCCAACTGAATTAGATGTAGATTTAACAATAGATATGCCTGAAAGATTTTTAATAGATGATTCAATGATATTAGCGCCTGCACCAACAAATGCAGAGGTTGATGTTGTAAGAGGACCAAATATAAAACCATTCCCAGTAAATAAGCAATTAGGGGATAGTATTGAAGGTAAGGTATTAATAAAGGTTGAGGATAATATAACAACAGATCATATAATGCCTTCAAATGCAAAGCTTCTTCCATTTAGATCTAATATTCCATATCTTTCAGAATTTTGTTTTAACACAGTAGATATAGAGTTCCCTAAGAGGGCTAAGGAATATAACGGTGGTTTCATAATTGCAGGTGATAATTATGGACAAGGTTCTTCTAGAGAACATGCTGCATTAGCTCCATTATATCTTGGAGTAAAAGCTGTAATTGCTAAATCATTTGCTAGAATTCATAAAGCTAACTTAATTAATAATGGTATAATTCCTATGGAATTTAAAGAAGAAAGTGATTATAATAGCATAGATTTAGTTGATGATTTAGTTATTGATAATGTAAAGCGCTCTTTAGAAACTGGAACTGTTAAGGTTAAAAATGTTACTAAAGGAATAGAATTTGAAGTTACAGTTAATTTAACAGAAAAAGAAATTGATGTAATTAATGTAGGTGGAAGACTTAATTACGTAAAACATAGCAATTAGTATAATTTTTAATGACTATTGATATTGATACATCCCTTCTCAAATAGACAAGGGATGTATCATATATTCAATGGTCTTTTATTTTTATATAGTTGATAGAGGGAGTCTTCAACAAACAAGTTGGGATAAGGTTATAATATCAAAATATATTTCCGTGAAGGTGGCACATAAGATAGGTATAAATGGTGCATATAATCATGATGTAACTGTTGTATATGCGAACAGACCATATATAAATCTATTATGACCAAGGGAGGGGAGTGATGAGTTCATTCCGCAATTATCTAAGAAAATCTATGATCAAGTAATTAGCTTATAAATATAGTGAAATTTTTACTCTTGTCTTTATTTGTAATATTATATATGATGAAATAACAAACTATTAGATAAGAATGAAGAGAGGTACAAGAGAAATGTTATATTTAGATGAGGCAAATAGATGCTTGTCATGCAAGAATCCAAGATGTAAGCAACATTGTCCTATAAGCACACCAATTCCAGAAGTAATAGGGCTTTATAAGGAAGGAAAGTTAAAGGAAGCAGGAGAAGTTCTATTTAAAAATAATCCATTATCTTTAGTATGTTCAATAGTATGTCCTCATGAAGATCAGTGTAGAGGATATTGTATAAAAGGTATTAAAGATGAACCAGTAAGATTTCATGATATAGAAACAGAAATTTCTACTAAATATTTAGAAGAAATGGAGATAGAAAATACTCCTAAGACAAAGGATAGAGTTGCTATAGTCGGTGGAGGTCCTGCTGGAATAACAATAGCATTTATACTTTCGCAAAAAGGATATAAAGTAACTTTATTTGATGCTCATGAAAAGATTGGTGGAGTTTTAAGGTATGGAATTCCTGAATATAGATTGCCAAATAAAATGATAGATAAAATTGAAGAGAGACTTTTAGATTCAGGTGTAGTAATAAGACCAAATACTTTAATTGGTCCTGTTATAACTATTGATAAACTATTTAGTGATGGATATAAAGCTATATTTATTGGAACAGGAGTATGGAACCCAAAAACTTTAAATATAAAAGGTGAAACATTAGGAAATGTTCATTATGCAATAGATTATTTAAAGTCTCCAAATGTATATAGGCTAGGAAAAAGAGTAGCTGTAATAGGGGCAGGAAATGTAGCTATGGATGCTGCTAGAGTTGCCAAAAGAAATGGTGCTGATGAAGTATATATCCTTTATAGAAAAGGTGAAGAGGATATGCCAGCAACAGGTGATGAAATAAGAGAAGCTAAAGAAGATGATATTAAGTTTAAACATTTTGTAGCTCCTTTAGAGATAACTGAAGAAGGAGTTAAATTAGTTAGAACTGAAAATGTTAAAGGTGAAGATGGAAGAGTACAAACTAAGATATTGGAAGATGAAGAGGAATTCTTTGAGTGTGACTCCACAATAATAGCTGTAAGTCAAGCACCTAAGAATAATATAGTTTCTCATACAGAAAGCTTAGAGACAAATAAATGGGGACTATTAGTAACTGATGAACAAGGGCACACAACTAGAGAGGGTGTATTTGGATCAGGAGATGTAGTAACTGGAGCTAAAACTGTTGTTGAAGCTGTAGCAAATGCAAAGATTGTTGCTAATGCTATAGAAGAGTATTGTACAAAAAATTAGTTTTATAAAAGATTAGAAGGAATTTTACATATGTAAGATTTCCTTCTTTTTTTGTTGTGATAAAATAGTAGTGTATACAAAAAATAGAAAATGGGGGCTGAAAATGAATAAGGAAGAAATTATTAAATTAAATTTAAATTCTCTTTGTGTGTATAAGGGGATATTTGAAGAGAAAGTTGGGGATAAATTTAGGAAGCTTGTTGATAAGTTGTGTGATAACTCTAAGATTGAGGAGTGTGTAAAGGCATATAATGAATTTACATTTGAGTTATTTAAGGTTAATAGGACATTATCATTTAAGGAAGTTATAATAGATGAAATGTTATTAAGCTCAAATCCATTTAATCAATCCTTAAGTAATTTTGGAGAGGTACCTAGTTTTACTGAAGATGGCATATTTAATGAACTGAATTTGTTGTGTGACATAGCAAAGGTTACTAGCAATGATATTAAGAGTATCTTATTAAATAAATTTGATTCAGTAAGTACTATAAATTCGCTTATAGGATGGAATTTAAATGAAGATAAGTACATAGCAAAAACAGAAATGGATATAGAAAGATTAAAGCATATTCTAATGTGTGAAAATAATTGGGGTAATAAAATAGATAAGATAAAAAACTTTCATATAAAGAATGGAACAGGAAGAAGCACAGCTTATAAAGCCTTTGTTTGGGAAAGGTTTAATGATGATAATGAAGGGCACTTAAGAGAAATTTTAGAGCCTGACCCAATAAATATATCTGATTTAATAGGTTATGAAACTCAAAAGAAGGAAATAATCGATAATACAAAGAGTTTTTTAAAGGGTCTTCCTGCAAATAATTTATTATTGTATGGAGCTAGGGGAACCGGAAAATCATCCACAGTAAAAGCTGTACTTAACGAATTTTATATGGATGGATTAAGGTTAATAGAAGTTGATAAAGATCAATTAAGAGATTTTACTAGAATCATTAGGTTGTTAAAAGATAAGAAGCAAAAGTTTATTATTTTTGTTGATGATTTAGTTTTTGATGAAAATGAAGATAGCTACTCTGCTTTAAAGACAATATTAGAAGGAAGAGTAGAAAATAAACCTGATAATATAATAATTTATGCTACAACTAATAGGAGACATTTAATTGTTGAAAAGTTTGCTGATAGGGAAGAGATAAACTCAAAGGATACTATGGAAGAAAAGTTATCTCTATCAGATAGATTTGGTATTACAATTAGTTTCTTTACTCCTGACCAAAAAGAGTTTTTAAAGATTATAGATGGTCTAGTAGCTCTTAGAGGATTGGATGTAGATAAGGAATATGTACATAGAGAAGCCCTAAAGTGGGAAAAGTGGCACAATGGTAGGTCACCAAGATCCGCTACACAATTTATAGATTGGCTAGAAGGATATTTATTTAAATAGATATTGTATGACTATAATTGGTGATATAATATATGTAGAAATATCTATAGAGAGAAGGGGTTTCAGTGGGCAATACCATAAGATTAGCTGGGATAGCATATGAAAGTTTGGTAAATGGGCCTGGAATGAGGAGAGTATTCTTTTCCCAAGGATGTAAGCATAATTGTAAGGGATGTTTCAATCCTGATACTCATAGCTTTGATGGTGGAGAAGAAAAAGACATGGATGAATTAATAAAAGATGTTCTAAGTAATCCAATGATAAAAGGTGTTACATTTAGTGGTGGAGATCCTTTTGAAAGACCAGGAGAGTTTGCATACATGGGTGAAGCTTTTAAGAAGAATGGTCTAAATATATGGAGCTATACAGGATATACCTATGAGTTCATAGTAAGCCATTTTAATGAAAAGCCAGAATGGAGAAGGTTAATTAATACTTTAGATGTATTAGTTGATGGAGAATTTCAGCAAGATAAAAAAGAGGAAGGGTTATTGTTTAAGGGGTCTTCAAATCAAAGAATTATAGATGTTAAAGAGAGCTTAAAGAGAAATCAGGTAGTAATTTGGGAATCATAAAGGTATAGTACTAGAGAGGAGATAGTGGTCAATGAAAAAGAAATTAATAAGTATGATATTAGTGGGATTATCATTAACATTAGTAGGATGTGGGGATAAAAGTACACTTACAGAGGATAAGGTAAATATATCTGCGGATAAAGAAGTAAGTGAAGATGGGAATTATGTAGTTGTAGTAGAATTATGTGAGGGAGTAAAATCTGTAGACTATACACTAACAGAAAATGGTCAGTTAGTATCTTCTAAAGAGGATGTTGATGAAGGGTTAAAAGAAAATATAATGTCAAACAAGGTAAAGGGTGAGTATGAATATGTACTAACAGTTAAAGACGATGAAGGAAATACTGTTACAAAGGAGTTAGCTGTTAAGGTAGATGATAGTTTAGCTGCATCAGCTACTTTGTCAGATAGTAGTATAGTTGAATGGTCTGGAGATGGTATAGAATATGCTGTGGGTGATAAAGTAAGCTATAGTGATAAAAAGTATAAATGCTTACAAGGACATACATCTCAAGATGATTGGAATCCAGTAAGTGCAGCTAGTCTTTGGAAGGAAATAAAATAGTAAATTATACATATTATGAGGATACTAAAAGTATCCTCTTTTTTATTGTCTAGATTAGTTGGAAAAATTTAATTTGCTATAATTTTATCTTTATACAATCTTAATGCTAGTGCTAATAACTCTAACACTATCTTTATATCTTTTTATCTATAATTAACCTCGTAAGAGAGGAGGATGATCTCGTGGGAATTATTATTAACTTTATAGGTATAGTAGCTTTAGTGCTATTTATATATCTTTTTTACATTTTATTAAAGGGGGATAATGAATAATGAACGCAGTATTACAATATGGCCTATACTTAGTTATTCTAATGGTATTAGCAATTCCACTTGGAAAATATATAAGCAAAGTTATGGATGGAGAAAAAGTATTTTTATCTAAAGTATTAGTACCTGTAGAAAATTTTATATATAAAATAATGAGAATAGATAAGAAAGAAGATATGACATGGAAGAAGTATGCTGTATCAGTAGTTTCATTTAGTATATTTGGATTTATAATTTTATTCTTATTAAATATGTTACAGGGAGTTTTGCCACTTAATCCAGAAGGCGTTGATGGCACAACAGCTCACTTGGCATTTAATACAACATCAAGCTTTGTAACTAATACAAACTGGCAAGCCTATTCAGGTGAAAGTGGGTTAAGTTATCTAACTCAAATGCTAGGCTTAACTGTTCAAAACTTTGTATCAGCAGCAACTGGTATTGCAGTACTATTTGCTTTAATTAGAGGTTTTACAAGAGTTAAAGAAAAGGGAATCGGAAGTTTCTGGGTGGACCTAACTAGAAGTATACTATATGTTTTAATACCGCTTTCGATAGTTGTTACCCTTGGATTAGCATCCCAAGGAGTAGTTCAAAATCTTAATTCTTATGAAGAGGTACAATTAGTACAACCAATAGAGTTAGAAGATGGAACTGTAATTACTAAGCAAGTAATACCACAAGGTCCTGCAGCTAGCCAAATAGCTATAAAACAATTGGGTACAAATGGAGGAGGATTCTTTGGAGTTAACTCAGCACATCCATTAGAAAATCCAACAATATTTTCTAATATGTTAGAGATGATTTCATTGCTTCTAATACCAGCAGCTTTATGTTTTTCATTTGGTAGAAGTATAAAAGATAAAAAACAAGGAAGAGCAATATTTTTAGCAATGTTTATTATGTTGGTTGCAGCACTTTCTATTGTTGCGGTAAGTGAAGCCAACGCAACACCTCAGCTTGCTCAATCGGGGATGGTTGACGTTTCAACGGTAGGACAAGCTGGTGGAAATATGGAAGGAAAAGAAAGCAGGTTTGGTATTGTAACTTCAAGTACTTGGGCTACATTTACTACAGCTGCTTCAAATGGATCAGTTAATTCAATGCATGATAGTTATACTCCGTTAGGAGGTATGATAACAATGCTTCAAATGCAACTTGGAGAAGTTATATTTGGAGGAGTTGGATGTGGTTTATATGGTATGCTTGCATTTGCTATAGTAGCAGTATTTATTGCAGGTCTTATGGTAGGTAGGACACCAGAGTATCTAGGAAAGAAGATAGAGCCTTATGAAATGAAGATGGCAATGTTAGTTTGCCTTGCTACACCAATAGCGATACTTGTTAGTAGTGGAATAGCTTCATTAATTCCTGAAGTAGCAGAAAGTTTGAATAATGGAGGAGCTCATGGATTTTCTGAGATGCTTTATGCTTATTCATCTGCAGGAGGAAATAATGGATCAGCATTTGCTGGATTTGGGGCTAATACACCATTTATAAATATAACAATAGGTATTGTAATGTTATTTGCTAGATTTGTACCATTAATTGGGACACTTGCAATTGCAGGTTCATTGGTTCAAAAGAAGAAAGTAGCAGTTAGTGTAGGAACATTATCAACTCATAATGCTTTGTTTATAGGATTATTAATATTTGTAGTTCTTTTAGTTGGAGCATTAAGTTTTTTCCCTGCGCTTGCGTTAGGTCCAATAGCAGAGTTCTTTCAAATGATTGCGTAGAAGGAGGGAGTAAGATATGAAGAAAGAAAAATCCCTAGTTAATAAAAGTATGATGAAAAGAGCTATTAAGGATTCATTTATTAAGTTAAATCCTAAAGTTCAAATTCAAAATCCAGTAATGTTTATAGTTTATATAGCTTCAATATTATCATCAATATTATATATTATATCTTTATTTGGAATAAAAGATAATTCGCCTAGTTTTATATTAGGAATTGCAATATTACTTTGGTTTACTGTTATCTTTGCTAACTTTGCAGAAGCTATAGCAGAAGGTAGGGGGAAGGCTCAAGCAGATTCCTTACGTGCTTCAAAAAAGGATGTTGTAGCTAGTAAGATAGCTTCTATTACTGATAAATCTAAAGTTACTAAAGTTAATTCATCAGAATTAAGAAAAGGTGATTTAATTATTGTTCATGCTGGAGAACAAATTCCAGCAGATGGTGATGTTATAGAAGGAGCAGCATCAGTAGATGAAAGTGCAATTACAGGTGAATCTGCACCAGTAATTCGTGAAAGTGGAGGGGATAGAAGTGCAGTAACTGGCGGTACGACTGTTACATCAGATTGGATTGTTATTAAGGTTAGTAATGATCCAGGTGAAAGTTTTATGGATAAAATGATAGCTATGGTGGAAGGAGCAGCTAGAAAGAAAACTCCTAATGAAATAGCCCTTCAAATATTACTTGTTGCATTAACAATTATATTTTTAACTGTAACTGTTTCGTTATATTCTTATTCAAAGTTCTCCTTTGTTCAAGCAGGTGTAGAAAATAATACTTCTGTAACAGTGTTACTAGCATTATTAGTATGTTTAGCACCAACAACAATAGGGGCATTGCTATCAGCTATAGGTATTGCAGGAATGAGTAGATTAAATCAAGCCAATGTTTTAGCTATGAGTGGGAGAGCAATAGAGGCTGCTGGAGATGTTGATATTTTAATGTTAGATAAGACAGGAACTATTACATTAGGTAATAGGCAAGCTAGTGAGTTTGTACCTGTTGATGGTATTGATAAAAGAGAATTAGCTGATGCAGCTCAATTAGCATCATTAGCAGATGAAACACCAGAAGGAAGAAGTATAGTTATATTAGCTAAAGAAAAATTTGGAATTAGAGAACGTAATATGACTGAATTAAAAGCTACATTCATACCATTTACAGCTAAAACAAGAATGAGTGGAGTAGATTTCTCTGGAAATGAAGTAAGAAAAGGTGCTGCAGATGCAATTAAGAGATATGTAGAAGAAAAAGGCGGATCATTCTCTAAGGAATGTGATGAAGAAGTAAGAAAAATAGCTAATGTTGGAGGTACTCCATTAGTTGTAGCTAAAAATGGTAGGGTATTAGGAATAGTACATTTAAAAGATATAGTTAAGAAGGGGGTTAAAGAAAAGTTTGCAGATTTAAGAAAGATGGGAATTAAAACAATAATGATTACAGGTGATAACCCCCTTACAGCGGCAGCAATAGCAGCTGAGGCAGGAGTTGATGATTTTTTAGCTGAAGCTACTCCAGAAGGAAAACTTAATATGATTAAAGATTTCCAAAAGCAAGGTCATTTAGTAGCCATGACTGGTGATGGAACAAATGATGCACCAGCATTAGCACAAGCTGATGTGGCAGTTGCTATGAATACTGGTACTCAAGCTGCTAAAGAAGCAGGAAATATGGTGGATTTGGACTCATCTCCAACTAAGCTAATTGATATTGTTCGTATAGGTAAGCAGTTACTTATGACTAGAGGTGCTCTAACTACTTTTAGTATTGCAAATGATATTGCTAAATACTTTGCAATAATACCACCGTTATTTATTGGACTTTATCCTCAATTAGATAAATTAAACATAATGAGATTAGCAAGTCCAGAAAGTGCAATCTTCTCTGCTGTTATATATAATGCTTTAATTATAGTAGCCTTAATACCTCTTGCATTAAAGGGTGTTAAATATAGAGAAGTTCCAGCGAGTAAGCTTTTATCAAGAAATTTATTGGTTTATGGAGTTGGAGGAATTATAGCTCCATTTATTGCAATTAAGATTATTGATGTAATTATTACAGTCCTTGGAATAGTATAGGAGGTAGTTATAATGAAGGTAGCAAAAAAGGCTTTTATTTGCATAATAGTGTTTACGGTAATTTGTGGGTTAGTATACCCTTTAGTAATGACAGGAATCTCACAAGTATTATTTAAAGATAAAGCAAATGGTAGTATTATAGAAGTTGATGGAAAGAAGTATGGTAGTGTTTTATTAGCGCAACAATTTACAGGTGATGAATATTTATGGGGGCGTATAATGAATATTGATACAGAAACTTTTACTGATGATGATGGAAACGCGTTAATGTATGCAACTCCATCAAATTTAAGTCCAGCAAGTGAAGAATATGAAGCGCTTGTAAAAGAAAGAGTTGAAAGGATTAGAAAGACTAATCCAACTGTGAAAGAAGAGGCTATTCCTGTTGATTTAGTAACATGTTCAGGTAGTGGATTAGATCCTCATATATCAGTTGCTGCTGCTCAATATCAAGTTGAGAGAATAGCTAAAGCACGTAATTTAGATACTGAAGAAGTAGAAGAAATAATTGATAAATATACTAAAGGAAGAATGCTTGGGATATTTGGTGAAGAAGTGGTTAATGTTTTAGAAGTTAATCTTGCTTTAGATGGAATATTAGAATAGAGAGGTATAGATTATATGGGAGAAGTTCGGCCAAATCCTGAAACCTTATTAAGGAAGGTTAATAACTCTGAGCTACAAGATAAAAGAGGAAAGTTAAAAATATTTTTTGGTTATGCAGCAGGTGTTGGAAAAACATATGCAATGCTAGATGCTGCTCATGCAGCTAAAAAATCAGGTATAGATGTAGTTGTTGGGTATGTTGAACCTCATACTAGGCCTGAGACATTGGCTTTATTAGAAGGGTTGGAATTACTTCCAACCCTAAAAGTTGATTATAGAAATATAAAGTTGAATGAGTTTGATTTAGACGGAGCATTAAAAAGAAATCCTAAGCTTGTTATTGTTGATGAGTTAGCGCATACAAATGCAAAAGGATTAAGGCATAAAAAAAGATATAGTGATATTGAAGAATTATTGGATGCAGGAATTGATGTTTATACTACAGTTAACGTTCAACATATAGAAAGTCTAAATGATATAGTTGCATCAATTACTCACATAACAGTGAAAGAAAGAGTCCCAGATAGAATATTTAATGAGGCATTTCAGGTAGAACTTATAGATATAGATCCTTCAGATTTAATAAATAGATTAAATGAAGGAAAAATATATAGCAATATGCAAGCAAAAAGAGCTTTAAATAACTTTTTTATTAGAGAGAATTTAGCTGCCCTTCGTGAGATAGCATTAAGGCAAACAGCAGATAGAGTTAATAAAGAGGTAAGTATAAATAAGGTTTGTGGAGAAAATGTTTATCATACAAATGAACATATATTAGTATGTTTAAGTTCCTCTCCATCTAATTCAAAAGTTATTAGAACAGCTGCAAGAATGGCAGAAGCTTTTCATGGGAAATTTACAGCTTTGTTTGTAGAAACCACTTATTCAAAAGAGTTAGGTTCAAAGAATATAGAGAGACTTAGAAATAATTTAAAATTAGCAGAAGATTTAGGAGCAGTTATAGAAACTGTTTATGGAGATGATGTTCCTTATCAAGTTGCAGAATTCTCTAAAGTAAGTGGAATATCAAAAATTATTATTGGGAGAAGCGAAAGAAGAAGAAATATATTCGCAAGTAAAATTGGAGTTGTAGATAGGCTTATAGAATTAGCTCCAGATATAGATATATATGTGATTCCAGATAAAGAATCCCGTCTATATAATCCAAAAAGAAAATATATAAAGCAGATAGAATTATCAGCAATAGATACGTTAAAGACTGCAGTAGTATTAACATTCTGTGCAATGTTAGGACAGTTGTTTTTTAAAGCAGGATTTGGAGAAGCCAATATTATTACAATATTTATACTTGGTGTTCTTGTTATTTCTAATCAAACAAGAGGAAGATTTTATGGTGCTATTTCATCATTTATAGGAGTAATGAGTTTTAACTTTTTATTTACAGAACCAAGATTTACTTTTAATGCCGATGATCCAGGTTATATAGTTACATTCTTTATAATGCTTATAGCGGCATTTGTTACGAGTACATTGACGACTAAAGTAAAATCTCAAGCTAATTTATCTGCAATAATAGCATACAGGACTAATGTATTATTGGATTTAAGTAGAGATTTAGAAAGGTGCAATGATATAGATAGCATTATATTATGTGCGCAAGAGAAGATATATAAGTTACTTAAAGAACCAGTAGTTATTTATACAGTAGAGGATGAAAAAATAAGTAAAGTTTATAATTATAAAGATGAAGATGGAATAGAATTAGAAGAAAAGTTTATAGGGGTAGATGAACAAGCTGTTGTTAGTTGGGTAATAAAGAATAAGAGAAGAGCAGGAGCTAATACAGATACTCTTCCAGGAGCAAAGCTAATGTATACTCCCTTAGTTGGAGAGAAAAAAGTAATGGCAGTTGTAGGAATTGTTATTAACTCAGATAAGAGAATAGACAGTGGTGAAAAATCATTGTTTGCTGCATTATTAAATCAGATATCATTTGCGATAGAAAAGTTTTTATTAAATGAATCACAAAAAAAAGTGTTGATGCAAGCAGAAAATGAGAGATTTAGAGCAAATCTTTTAAGAGCAGTATCTCATGATTTAAGAACACCTCTCACAAGTATATCAGGAAGTGCAAATTCCATATTATCTAACAGTTTTGATGAAGAAACAAAGAGAAAATTAATTTTGGATATATATGATGACTCTTTATGGTTAATTAATTTAGTAGAAAATTTATTGTCAGTATCAAGAATAGATAATGGAAATGTAAATTTACGAACTGAGCCTCAACTTGTGGAGGAAATAATAAATGAGGCATTACAACATGCTAATAGAAGGTTAGTTGAATATAAGATTAATGTAAATTTACAAAATGAACTATTAATGGTTAATGTAGATGTTAGATTAATAGTTCAAGTTGTAATAAATATAGTAGATAATGCTATAAAGTACACAGATGAAGGTTCAGAAATAACTATAAATGCATTTGTAAGAGGTAAAAAGGTAGTAATAGAAGTAGCTGATAATGGAAGTGGAATAAGTGAGCAAGATAAGAAATGTATCTTTGATATGTTCTTTACTGTGAATGGAAATAGAGGAGATAGCAGAAGGGGCTTAGGTTTAGGGTTAGCACTGTGTAAATCTATAATAAATGCACATGGAGGAAAAATATATGTTAAGGATAATAAACCGAAAGGAACGATAATGGGGTTCACATTAGATTTAGTGGAGGTAAGGAATAATGAAGACATCAATTTTAGTAGTAGAGGATGATAAGGCAATAAGAAACTTTATTAGTGCTACACTAGAAGTACATTCTTATGATTGCTATACAGCAGAAAATGGCGAACAAGCTATTTTGTTAGCTACATCTAAAAGGCCAGATATAATAATTTTAGATTTAGGATTACCTGATATCGATGGAGGAGAGATTATAAAAAAGGTTAGAATGTGGTCAAACTGTCCAATAATTGTAGTAAGTGCTAGAAGCGAGGATAAAGATAAGATTGAGGCATTAGACTCAGGTGCTGATGATTACCTAACTAAGCCTTTTAGTGTTGATGAACTTTTAGCAAGAATTAGAGTTGCTATAAGAAAAATGAATTATGATAATACAAAAAATAACGAAAGTACAGAATTTATTAATGGAGGATTAAAAGTAGATTATGTATCAGGCTGTGTTTTTGTAGATGGAGAGGAGACTCATTTAACGCCTATAGAATTTAAGCTTATCTGTTTATTAGCTAAAAATGTAGGAAAAGTTCTTACTCATAAATACATATTAAAAGAGATATGGCAAAGTTCATTAGATAGTGATATACCGTCATTAAGAGTTTTTATGGCTACATTAAGAAAGAAGATTGAGAAAGGCAAAGAAACAGGAAGCTATATCCAGACTCATATTGGAGTAGGTTACAGATTAGTAAGACTTCAGGATGGGGAATAAATTAGAGGATGAAAAGTATAAAATCAAAAATATATTTAATTTTAGTTGGGTTTATTTTTTAACTATTATAAATAGTCTTGTACTTATTAATTATTATAATAAGATTTAAAAGTTGATTTGGGATAATAAAAAGGTACCTATATAAGGTACCTTTTCTATATTAGAAATCAGATTGTCCTGTAGTTCTTGGGAATGGTATAACGTCTCTTATATTGCTCATACCAGTGATGTACATGATTAGTCTTTCAAATCCAAGACCAAAACCAGCATGTTTAGTTTCTCCATATTTTCTAAGTTCTAAATACCACCAGTAATCTTCTTCATTAAGACCTAATTCAGCCATTCTGCTCTTTAAAACATCAAGTCTTTCTTCTCTTTGACTTCCTCCAATGATTTCACCTATTCCAGGAACTAAACAGTCAGTTGCTGCAACAGTTTTTCCATCATCATTTAATCTCATGTAGAATGCTTTAATGTCTTTTGGGTAATCAGTAACGAATACTGGCTTCTTAAAGTATTCTTCAGTTAAATATCTTTCATGTTCAGTTTGAAGGTCTATACCCCATTCTACGTCATATTCAAAAGCTTTGCCGCAGCTTTTTAATATTTCAACAGCTTCTGTATAAGTAACTTTACCGAAGTCTGAAGAAACTACATGGTTAAGTCTTTCTAATAATCCCTTATCAACAAATTGATTAAAGAATGCCATTTCTTCTGGACATTCATCCATAACATACTTGATTACATACTTTAACATATCTTCTGCAAGTTCCATATCATCTTGTAAATCTGCAAAAGCTATTTCAGGTTCTACCATCCAGAATTCAGCAGCATGTCTTGCTGTGTTTGAGTTTTCAGCTCTAAATGTAGGACCAAAAGTATAAACATTTCTAAATGCAAGAGCAAAAGTTTCAGCATTTAATTGTCCTGAAACTGTAAGGTTAGTTTCTTTACCAAAGAAATCTTCCTTAAAGTCTATAGCACCTTCTTCAGTTTTTGGGATGTTGTGTAAGTCAAGAGTAGTTACTCTAAACATTTCACCAGCACCTTCACAGTCACTACCTGTTAATATTGGAGTGTTAGTGTAAACAAAACCTTGTTCTTGGAAGAACTTATGAATAGCATAAGCTGCAACTGAACGAACTCTGAATACTGCTGAGAAAGCGTTACTTCTTGGTCTTAAGTGAGCTATTGTTCTTAAATACTCAAAAGTATGTCTTTTCTTTTGTAGTGGGTAATCAGAGTCTGATAAACCTTCAATAATAACTTCCTTTGCATGAATTTCAAATGGTTGCTTAGCTTCAGGAGTTTCAACTAGAGTACCTATAACAGTTATTGATGAACTAATAGGTAACTTAGAAACTTCCTTAAAGTTTTCTAGTTTGTTATCAAAAACTACTTGAATGTTTTTAAAGAATGATCCATCATTAACTTCTATAAAACCAAAAGCATTTGAAGCTCTTAAAGTTCTAATCCATCCTGAAATTGTAATGTCTTTTGATAAATATTCACTTGTGTTTCTATAAAGTGATTTTACTAATGTTGATTTGTTCATTTCATACCTCCCGTTAATATTAATAGTTATTTTATCCTAAAAATAAAAAAACTTTCATCCTATTATCAGGACGAAAGTAAAATTCGCGGTACCACCTAATTTGCTATAAATAGCCACCTCAATAGACACTATATAATGTCTTCCAACTGTAACGTGTTGGCTACGTCTAAGTCTACTTGTTATAAAACTTTCGGTTAGAAACTCGGAGATGTTCTTCATCATTAGGCTTCGTATAAGGCTTACACCATCCCTTATTCGCTAAGACTACTTCCTAAGATTACTCTTCTCGTCATAGTTAATAAAATATAATAACTAGATTTTACAATACTTTTCTAACAAATGCAACTTATCTATCATACATTATTATAGATTATGATTTTGGAGGAATATATGAACCAAGAAAAATTGTTATTAAAGAAGTTTAATAGACTAAATTACTTAAAGGGGGTATTAGTGTCCAGAAGTGAAGAAGACAGAGAAGCTATAATAGAGGAAATAAAAGATATTATAGATGATATTGAGTTAATTATTAATGATTCTAATGAATCTGAAAATAATGAAGAAGTAGCTGGATATAGATCAGGTAAAGAATTTACTCTAGAAGAGTTAGAAGGATTTAATGGAAGGAATGGAAATAGTGCATATGTAGCTGTAGATGGAACTATATATGATGTTACTGAAAGTTCTTTTTGGAGGAGTGGTAATCATTTTGGAGTGCAAGCCGGAAAGGATTTAACTGAGCAGTTCTATTCATGTCACTCCAACAATTTAGAGTCTATGAGAGGTATAAAGATAGTTGGCATACTTAAGTAATAACTAGAGTATAAAAAAGAGTAGTGAACAAAAATTAGATTCATTGCTCTTTTTTGTGTGCTTATTATCCGTTATGGTAAAATATAGGAGAGGTGAGTGGGGTGTTCTTTAGAACTGATTCTAAATTGAAAATTGATGATGATAATTATAGAGTTATTGGGGCAACTACATTTTCAAATATGAATGCTAAAGAAAAATGGGCAGAATATATATTGGAAAATGTAGATGATAATAAAGTATGTTGGCTAGAAGTAAATGAGGATTATAAAGAATACATATTATTTCAAAATAGAGAGTTTTTTAATAAAATTGACCATGATAAATTATTTAGTAATAATTTTATTTTATATAGCTCAGGGACAGCAGAAATAGTGGTTAATACGGGACTTTCTAATAGAAGTAATGGAGATGAAATAAAGTATAGAAGGTTTCAAAATGAGTTTATAGGAAGAGTTATAGAATATAAGGGATGGAATGATGAAGAAGAATATTCAATAGGAGAATTTATAAATGAAAATAGAATAAGTGCACCAACTAATAATGTAAAAACAGATTTTGATGGTTTAAAAGATGAAGATGGAATGTATGATAATATATATGAATTAAATGTTGTAGAAAACTCTGGTGAAGAAAGATTTAGAAAAACTTCATATTTTATCTTTGCTATTTGCCTAGTGCTTATTTTAATATTTCTAGGGATTAAGTTTATTGGAGTAATGAGGGGAGAAACCCTTGATAATGTAGTTAGGTTTGATGAAAGTTTTACCTACAAGACATCCTTAAGTGATGGAGATAACTTAGCTAATGTATATAGGTCATCAGAGATATTAGAAAAAACAAAAGATATTATATTAAATAAGGCTAGTGTAAATTATAAAACTAAAGACATAGAAACTGGCACTATAGTACTTATGAATGATAAAGAATTTTGTATTATTTATACTGGTACCTTAGGAGAGGTATTAATACAAGTAAGCAGTAGAAAATACGATATTAATGCAGGAATCTATGATTCATCTAAAGAAGTTTCTAATTACTATGAAACAATATATTATACAGTAGTTAATGAAGAATAAAGGAAGGTAATTACCTTCCTTTATTCTCGTCCTTCTTCAAAACTTCTTACTAACTCAGCAGGGAAGTTTAACATTTGCATATCTTTTACGATTCTTTTATATTCATAAGAAACGTGTCTTATTTTTCCTTTTATATTACCATCTTTATCGACGTCTAAAATACAATATGTTGAGTCAGGTGACCCTATTTTGGGTTTTCCTACGCTACCGTCATTAACAAATAACTTGCTATTGTATTCCTTTATTGATGGAAGATGTGTATGTGCACAAACTAAAACATCTTCTTCTAAAGAGTTCATAATATTAATTGTGTTATCTGAATCCTCTAAAAGATATTCATTAATAGAATTGTTACTTCCGTGAACAAATTTTATTCTCTTACCATTAAAATCTAGAGTAATATTCGTAGGAAGATTATCTAGATAATATCTATTTTCTGCTCTTAATTCTTCAACAGTCCAAGGAAGAGAGAAAGAGTTAATTGCTGTGTCTCTAATATAAGTGTATGCTCCATCTACTACAGAAGCGTCATAATTACCTTTTATACATAGTATGTTTTTTCTTCTAATCATAGAAACAACTTCATTTGGATGAGGTCCATATCCAACTAAATCTCCAAGGCATATAATAGTGTCTACCTTTTGATCATCTAAGTCCTCCAAAACTCTCATAAGTGCATAAATGTTTCCGTGTATATCTGATATAATTCCTATCTTCATTTAAATTCCTCCAATACACTTTATATATAAGTAATTATAGCATAAAGAAATAGATATTATAATTAATGTGATGTAATATAAGAATAAAGTAATTAATATTTTAGGAGTGAAACAAATGAAAGAAAATAGAGTAAATAAAGTGCTAGAAAAAATGAAAAATGAGGGATTAAAACAAATTTTAGTTTCAGCACCTCCAGCAATGTTTTATTTGACAGGGAAATGGTTTCATCCGGGAGAGAGAATGGTTACTCTTTTACTAAAGACAAATGGAGAACATAAGCTTATAGTTAATAAGTTATTTCCTGTAGAAGAGGAGTTAGGTGTAGATTTAGTTTGGTATGAGGATACAGATAAGCCAGTAGAAATATTAGCATCATTCTTAGATAAAAGTGAAAAGATTGGTGTAGATAAGAACTGGCCAGCTCATTTCTTAATTTCTTTAATGGATATGAATGCTGCAAGTGGATATGTAAATGCCTCTCCAATTATTGATAGATTAAGGATGATTAAAGATGAGGAAGAAAAAGAGTTAATGTTCATATCTTCTGAAAAAAATGATAGAGTAATTGAAAAGTTAATAAGTGAATTAGAAGAAGGAAAAACTGAGAAGTATTATGCAGAACGTGTAAAAGAACTTTATGAAGATGAAGGTGTATTTGAATTCTCCTTTTCACCTATAGTTGCATTTAGTCCTAATGGAGCAGATCCTCATCATGGAACAGATAATACTGTATTGAAAAAAGGTCAAAGTGTAGTAATTGATATTGGGGGAGTATATAAATCTTATTGCTCAGATATGACTAGGACAGTATTCTTTGGATGTGAACCAAGTGAAGAAGATAGAGAAGTTTATGAAGTGGTTAAAAATGCCAATATAAATGCAATATCTATAGTTAGGGAAGGAGTAAAATTTTCTGATATAGATAAAGCTGCGAGAGATTATATAGAATCAAAAGGATATGGAAAGTATTTTACTCATAGAACTGGTCATAGTATAGGAATAGAGGATCATGATTTTGGTGATGTTAGCTCAGTCAACCATGAAGAAGTAAAAGAGGGAATGATTTTTTCTATAGAACCAGGAATATATATTCCTGGAAGAATAGGAGTAAGAATAGAGGACTTAGTTATGGTTACTAAGGATGGATGTAAAGTTTTAAACTCTGTAACAAAAGATTTATTAGTAATAGAAAAATAGGCTTAAAAGAACTGTATTTACACAGTTCTTTTATTTTATGGAAAAAATGCTTGATAATAAAATTAGGAAGTGTTATGGTTAATTACATAAGCAACTAACCAATGAAGTGCGGAGGTGAAAATATGTTTGAGTTTAATGATGAATTTCCGATTTATATACAAATAGCTAATACCATAGAAGATGGAATTCTAAATGGGATATATGAAGAAGAGGAACAAGTCCCTTCTACAACAGAAATATCTGTGACATATAAAATAAACCCAGCAACTGTAGGAAAGGGATACAACCTATTAGTTGGAGAGAATATTATTTATAAAAAGAGAGGTGTAGGTATGTTTGTTTGTAGTGGGGCAAAAGAGAAGTTAAAGGAAAAAAGAAGAGCAACTTTTTTTGATAATTATGTATCTAAGTTAATAGAAGAAGGAAAAAGATTGGGAATAACAAGTGATGAGGTAATAGAAATGATAAAAGGGGGGCTAAGAAATGAGTAATATTAAAATATCAGGCTTAGTAAAGAAATATGGATCAAATAAGGTCTTAGATAATATAGCTTTAGAATTTGAAGAAGGAAAGATTTATGGGCTTCTAGGGAGAAATGGAGCTGGAAAAACAACCCTTTTAAATTGTATAACAAATAGGGTTTTTTATAATTCCGGGGAAATAATTGTAGACGGAGAAAGCACTATAGAAAATGATGTGGCACTTTCTAAGATATATTTTATGACAGAACGAAATTTATTACCCACTGAATATAAGGTTAAAGATATATTTAAGTGGACAAAAGAATTTTACAAAAACTTTGATATGGATTATGCAAAGGAGTTGAGCAAACTATTTGAGCTAAATATAAATATGAAGTTGAGAAGTTTATCTACAGGATATAATTCAATCTGTAAGATTATTATAACCTTAGCATCTAATGCAGAAGTGCTTATATTTGATGAGCCAGTTTTAGGTTTGGATGCAAATCATAGAGAATTATTTTACTCAGAGTTATTAAAGGTTTATGAAAAAAATGAAAGTACTATAATTATTTCAACTCATATAATTGAAGAAATATCTGACCTTATAGAGGATGTAGTTATTATTAAGGACGGAAAGGTATTAAAGAGTAATTCTGTAGAATCATTAATTTCTGAATGTTATGCGGTATCAGGGAAGAGTGATAAGATTGATGAGTATGTAAAAGATAAAAAGATAATAGCAGAAGAGGTTCTTGGTGGCTTTAAAAAAGTTACTATAGAAGGCAAGAGAAGTGATGAAGATAGTATAAAAGTTAAGGAATTAGATTTAGAAATATCAAAAGTTGAGCTTCAAAAGCTATTTGTAAATTTAACAAGTAAGGGGGAAGTATAGGTGGATAAAGCAAAAAAGGTATGCAAGTATCAAATAGAAACATTTATTAAACCAACTATAATATATTATTTAATATTTATAGCAGTAATAGTTGTATTATCTATATTAGCTAGAAGTAGTGAAGGGAATTTTATGTCCTCAGGTTTAGAATTAAGTACGTGGATTTTTATTTTTGTAATGGCTTTAAATTCATTTAAAAGTCCTTTCTACTTTTCACAGGCTAATAATGTTTCTAGAAAAAGTTTTTATTTAGGAACACTTTTTTACTCCGTTGTAGTTTCATTGGTGATTCCTGTGATAGATATTATAATCAACAGGATCTATAATTTATTTGTAGAGTGTCCAATGAACTATGATATGATTTATGGGAAAGTTAGAGCTACAGCTTTTTTAGAAGGTGTAACATTTAAGGTTGATAATAGCGTTAAATCTCTTTTAGAAAATTATTTGTTTTTAGTTGGAGTATTATTAGTTATATTTTCTATAGGGTTATTAATTACTACAGTATTATTTAGATTAAACAAGATTGGTAAATATATTGCAGGAGGAAGCCTAGCAACTTTTGCAATAGCATCTAGTTTTATTCCAGAAGCTTTTTGGATTAATGTAGGAGAGATACTTTCAAAGATATTTGGATATGAAAGTAGAAATGTTTATCTTGGAGTAACTACTCTTATTGTAATATCTTCAATCTGTTTTATGATTAATTATATTCTACAAAGAAAAGCTGAAGCACAATAATGCCAAATATATAAATATAACAATATATAAATATGACAATAAAAAAATATATAAATATAACAATAAAAAAATATATAAATATGTAGGTAAAATCAGAGTTGATGAAGTTGGAATAAATAACAAAGCGAGTATTAGTAAAATAATACTCGCTTTGTTATTAGAATAATATTCCTGCTATTGTAGCTGTTAAACAAGTTGCTAATGCACCACCAAGTAATGCCTTAAAACCTAGTTTAGCAATTGTTCCTTTTTTGTTTGGTGCCATAGCTCCTATACCACCAATTTGAATTGCAACTGAACTAATGTTAGCAAATCCGCAAAGTGCATAAGTCATAATTAAAATTGTTTTTTCTTGTAGTACTCCGCTTGCTGATAGAGCTGAAAGATCAGAGTAAGCAACGAATTCATTAATCATAACCTTTTGACCTAATAAGCTACCAGCTGCTGATAAATCTCCAGTTGGTACCCCCATTACAAATGCTAGTGGGGAGAAAAGTTTACCTAAGATCCAGTTTAAACTTAATTCAGGGAAACCAAATAATCCACCAACTAAACCAATTAAGTAATTAAATAGAGCAATAAGTGCAACGAAGGCTAATAGCATTGCAGCAACATTAAGAGCTAACATTAAACCATCACTAGCACCATTTGCAGCAGCTTCAACCACATTTGAAGCAGTCTTTTCAACTTCAATATTAGTTATATCCTTTGTTTCAGGTTCTTCCGTTTCTGGAACTAGCATTTTTGCTAAAACAAGTCCAGCTGGTGCTGCCATTATACTAGCAGCTAGAAGGTGACCTGCATTAATCCCCATTGCTACATATCCAGCCATAACACCACCGGCAACAGTTGCCATACCACCAACCATAATAGCCGTCATTTCTGATTTAGTCATAGAGCTTATATAAGGTCTAACTAATAAAGGTGCTTCTGTTTGACCTAAGAATATATTACCAACTGCACTAAGTGTTTCTGCTCCTGATGTACCAAGTAATTTACATATTCCCTTAGCTATAAACTTAACTATAGCTTGCATTATTCCTAAGTAATAAAGAATTCCCATTAAAGCTGAAAAGAATATAATTGTAGGTAATACATTTAAAGCAAATATTGAACCAAAAGTAGCTTGATCTGTAAGGTTACCAAATAAGAATGTAGTACCTTCAGCTGTAAAATCAAGAATTCTTGTTATAAATCCACTAGCAGCTTCAAATGCTTTTCTACCAAATGGAACTTTTAATATAATTAAAGCAAATATTATTTGTAGTCCTAATCCTGTAGCTACAAGTCTCCAATTAATCTTTTTCTTATTTTCTGAAAATAAATAAGCTATTCCTAAAATAACTATAACGCCTAAAATTCCAATAAATCTGTCCAATTTAATTTCTCCTTTGTTATGCTAAAATTTTATCATTTGTTTGTGTTTTTTATAATCTTTCGATTAAAGATGTCATAAGATTTATAAAATTATTTTTTGCCATATTTGAAGTTTCTATAACTTCTTCATGATTTAAAGGTTGATCTAAAATTCCTGCAGCCATATTTGTTAAACAAGATATTCCTACAACATTCATACCAGAATGTTTAGCAATTATAACTTCTGGAACTGTAGACATACCAACAGCATCAGCCCCCATAACCCTAACCATTCTTATTTCTGCAGGAGTCTCATAGGTAGGACCACTCATCATGGCATATACTCCTTCTTTAATATCAAGACCTTGAGATGACGCAACGTCTTTTACTAATGATACTAGATTTTTATTATAAGCTTCTGACATATCAGGGAACCTAACTCCAAATGAATCAAGATTTCTACCTATTAGTGGATTTGAACCAGAAAGATTTATATGATCAGTTATTATCATAAGGTCTCCTGGATTAAATGATGTATTTACGGCACCTGCTGCATTAGTAACAACTAATGTTTTTACGCCAAGAAGCTTCATAACTCTTACTGGAAAAGTGACGTCAGTCATGCTATATCCTTCATAAAAGTGAAATCTTCCTTGCATGGCAACAACTATTTTTCCTTTAAGTTTACCAATAACTAGACGTCCTGCATGCCCTTCAACAGTTGAAACTGGGAAGTTTGGTAAGCTACTATAATCATAGTATTCAGCGTCTTCAATACTATCAGCCAATGAACCTAATCCAGAGCCAAGTATTAGCCCTATTTCAGGGGTATATTTACTCTTTTTTTGGATAAATTCTACGGCGGTTTTGATATTGTTTAATAAATCCATAAAAATCACTCCTACTTATATTTTGTTATAAATTATTAATTTTATAAGTCTAATTTTAAATAACTACTATAGCTTATAAAAAAGATGAAGATTTTTCAATGATAAATAAAGGATTTTTATATAAATTATGAGAGGAAAATTTAGGGTATAACAAAAGACATTATCTAAAATAATAATATTTCAGATAATGTCTTTAAATTTTTGATCTATTTTGCTAGCAATTTATCTCCAACAATAACTACATCTCCTGCACCTACTGTTAAGATAATGTCTCCACTTTTTGCTTTTGACTTTAATATATTAGCAGCTTCTTCATGAGAGTGAGCATTAGTACATTTAATTCCTCTAGCTCTTATTGCATCACCTAGTTCATCTGATGAGACTAGGCCTGTATCTGCTTCTCTTGCAGCATATATATCCATTAGAATAAGCTCGTCACAATTATCGAAAGCTGTTGTAAATTCATCAAATAAAGTTTTTGTTCTAGTATATGTGTGTGGTTGGAATACACAATAAACTTTATTATGATCAACTTTTTGAGCTGTATTTAATGTGGCTTTTATTTCAACTGGATGATGTGCATAGTCATCTATAATTGTTATGCCATTAACTTCGCCCTTATATTCGAATCTTTTATGAGCACCCTTGCATTTCTTTAGGCCAGATATTATTTTATCACTTGGAATGTTAAATATTAAGCCTGTAGATATAGCTGAAAGAGCATTTAATACATTGTGTTTTCCTGGGTTTGATAAGGAAACTTCGAATAACTCCGTATCTTTTTCATAGACAGTAAATGTTGCACAACCTTTATTATCATAAGAAATGTTCTTAGCAACGATATCTTCATTATCAAAGCCATAGCTTATAGTATTACATTCTGCTTTATCTAATATAGCTTTTACTCTTTCGTCTCCCCCGTATCCTATTAAGTATCCATCTTTAGGTATTAGATGAGAGAATTTTTCAAATGTTTCTGCTATATGATTTATATCTTTGTAGTAATCTAAGTGGTCTGCATCTATGTTAAGAATTATTCCTACGTATGGAAAGAATCTTAAAAATGAAGCTTTATATTCACATGCTTCAGTAATAAAATACTCACTTTGACCAATTCTATAATTACCATTAATGATATCTAAATCTCCACCTACTAAAATAGTAGGGTCTAGATCTCCTTCAAGGGTTATATGTGAAATCATAGATGTACATGTAGTTTTGCCATGAGTACCAGCAACAGCTACATTATATTTATGACCCTTCATTATTAATCCCAAAAATTCTGCCCTATCCATTAATATTAAGTTTTGCTTCTTAGCCTCTATAATTTCAGGATTGCTGTCAGGAATTGCTGCTGTATATACTACTAAGTCAACGTCAACTAAGTTCTTACTATCATGACCTATGTATATTTGTGCACCTTTTTTTCTAAGTTTATCAAGAATTGCAGACTCCTTAGAATCAGAACCTGAAACCTTATATCCGTTATTTAATAAAACAGCGGCTAACCCACTCATACTGATTCCACCAATTCCAATGAAGTGGATTTTCATATGTTTATCTTTTATAAAATCAAATGACAAGTTATCATCCCCTTTTTCTTAGTACATTTATAATTATATACAAATTTTATAAAATGAACACACATTAGGGTAAAAAAATACCATTCTACAAAATTAGTGTTTAAAAGCTATTGATATTGGTAAAGATATGGAATAGAATATGAATATTAGGAGTTGTTTATAATTGGATAATTCGTGTAATTATGAAAAATGTAGGTGATATAAATGGAAAAGTTAAGCAGAAATAGTAGGGTTGTAGCTATTACAAAGTTATTATTAGAAAACCCTAATAAAATCTTAGGATTAAATCAATTTTCGGATTTATTAAATGCAGCAAAATCAACAATAAGTGAAGATATAGTTATAATAAGAGAGTTACTAGAAAAACTTGAAATGGGAAAAGTTGAAACAATTTCTGGAGCAGCTGGTGGAATAAAGTTTATTCCTATTATAGGGTATGAAAAAGGAAACAAATTTGCTTTAGAATTATGTGATTTACTTAAGGATGACGGAAGAGTTATTGCAGGTAACTTTATATATGTTACTGATGTTATGTACAATCCTCAAATTATAGGTAAAGCAGGAGTAATATTATCATCATGTTTCAAAAACATGGATATAGATTACGTAATAACAGTGGAAACAAAGGGGATACCTCTTGCATATGAAGTTGCTAGGAACTTAGGAGTTCAACTCGTTATAGCAAGAAGAGATACTCAAGTTACTGAAGGCCCTACAGTAACTATAAACTATGTATCTGGAACAAGTGGAAGACTACAACAAATGTCCCTATCTAAGAGATCTATGAAGCCATCAAGTAAGTGTATTTTTATTGATGACTTTATGAAGGGTGGAGGAACTGCTCAAGGAATTAAAGACTTACTAAAAGAATTTGACAGTGAATTAGTTGGAATAGGAGTTCTTATAGACAATAAGCAAGTAGAGAAAAAATTAGTTGATGATTATGTTTCTATTGTAGAACTAAATTCAGTAGATAAATCTTCAATAATAGAAGTACAACCATCAGAAATGTTTTCTTAATAAATCAATGTTTTAGTGGAAATATAATGCAAAACTAAATTTTCTAAATTTATTTTGAATAAAAAGAGGAATTTGGGAGGAAATGGAGAATTATATTACCATTAAGGCAACTGGAGGTGTAGTGCAGTGCAAATCACAGATGTTAGAATCAGAAAGATTACTACTGACGGGAAAATGAAAGCTATAGTTTCCGTTACTTTTGATAATGAATTCGTTGTACACGATATTAAGATTATTGAAGGTCAAAATGGATTATTTATTGCTATGCCAAGTAGGAAGACACCAGATGGGGAGTTTAAGGATATAGCGCATCCTATAAACACAGACACTAGAGAGAAGATTCAAGGTTCTATATTAGATGCTTATGAAAAGGCGCTTAATGAAGAAACAACTGAAGAATCAGTGAGTGAATAATTTATTTACTAAAATAAAAGGAAGTAGTACTTCCTTTTATTTTTTTTACTATCTAGGAAAGTAAAAATTTTAATTTGATATAAATCAAAGTTATTATTATATCTTCATATTATAAAATATAAAATCAAGGATAATAATTTCCTTACCTTAAGTATGAAGGAAATAAATATCCAACTCATCTTTTTTTGATTTTATAGAATTATGCAAAAATTTGCGAAAGGTTGAAATGATATAGTTATTCAAATATAATAAAGTAAGTATATATAGTTTACTTAGTTATTTTATATAATAAAAGAAAGTTTTGAGGTGGTATTGTGTATAAATGTGCTCTTATTCTAGCAGCTGGTCAAGGAAAGAGAATTAAATCAGATATTCCAAAGGTATTACACAAAGTTTGTGGGAAAGAAATGGTGAATCATGTTATAGACAACATGAGGAAAGCTTGCATACAAGATGTTAATGTAATTGTAGGAAAAGGTGCAGAGCTAGTAAAAGAAGGCACAAAAAGTAGATGTGTATCTTACTCATTACAAGAAGAGCAATTAGGAACTGGTCATGCTGTAAAGTGTGCTAAGAGTTTCTTAGAAGGAAAAGATGGTGTTGTTGCAATATTTGCAGGAGATGCACCGCTAACTAAGGTAGAGACTATAGAAAGATTAATGAATGAACATATAGAGAAAAACAATTCTGCAACTTTATTATCTGCTTTTGTAGATGATCCTACTGGATACGGTAGAATTATAAGAAATGGAGACGAAGTTGTAAAAATTGTAGAACATAAAGACTGTAACGAAGAAGAGCTAAAGGTTAATGAAATGAATGCAGCAATGTACTGCTTTGATATAAAAGAACTTTTATCTTCATTAGATAAGCTTTCTAACAATAATTCACAAGGTGAATATTATTTAACTGATGTTATTGGAATACTAAAAGAAGCTGGTAAGAGAGTTGGTGCTGTAGTAGCTGATTATGAAGATACTATAGGGGTAAACTCAAGAGTTCAATTAGCAGAAGCTGAAGAAATATTAAGAAGCAGAATAAATAATATGCATTTAGAAAATGGTGTGACATTAATAGATCCAAAGACTACTTATATAGGAACAGACGTTGAAATAGGAAAGGATACTATTATATATCCTAACAATATAATTGAAGGAAAAACAGTTATAAAAGAAAACTGTACTATTCTACAAAATTGTAGAATAAAAGATAGTATTATAGAAAGTGGAGTTGAAGTCCAAGCATCAGTAGTATTAGAAAGTAAAATTGGAGAGAATACTACAGTTGGGCCATTTGCATATATTAGACCAGAAACTAGTATTGGTAATAATGCTAGAATAGGTGATTTTGTAGAAATAAAGAAATCAACTATTGGCAATGGAACTAAGGTATCTCACTTAACATACATAGGTGATGCAGAAGTGGGAAGTGGATGCAACTTTGGTTGTGGAACTGTTGTTGTAAATTATGATGGGAAAGAAAAGCACAAAACTGTTATAGGCGATAATAGCTTTATAGGTTGCAATACTAATTTAGTATCGCCAGTAAGGGTTGGAGATAATACTTATATAGCTGCAGGCTCAACTATAACTTCTGAAGTAAAAGAAGGAGATCTTGCTATAGCTAGAGCTAAGCAAAGAAATATTGAAGGTTGGGTTAAAAAGAAGGGTTTAATAAAATAATATAGATTATACCAAAAACTAAAGAGTACTAATTTTAAGGAGGTCCTCAAATATATGCTAACTCATGGCAAAAATATAAAAGTTTTTACTGGAAATTCACATCCTGAATTGGCAAATGAAATTGCTAAGATACTAGGTGTACCAATGGGTGCGTCAAAAGTATCAACATTTAGTGATGGAGAAATATCTGTTGATATTAATGAAACTGTAAGAGGTGCTGATGTATTCATAGTACAATCTACTTGTTCACCAGTTAATAATAACTTAATGGAATTGTTAATAATGATAGATGCATTTAAAAGAGCATCAGCAGGTAGAATAAATGCGGTTATTCCTTATTACGGATATGCTAGACAAGATAGAAAGGCTAAATCAAGAGATCCTATAACTGCGAAGTTAGTTGCAGACCTTTTAACAGCTGCAGGAGCAGATAGAGTTTTAACTATGGATTTACATGCTTCTCAAATACAAGGATATTTCAATATCCCTGTAGATCACTTAATGGGAGCGCCGATATTATCTAAGCACTTTGTTGAAAAAGGATTAGCTGATCAAGATGATGTTGTAGTAGTTTCACCTGATTTAGGAAGTGTGACTAGAGCAAGAAAGTTTGCTGATAGATTACATGCCCCAATAGCTATAATCGATAAGAGAAGACCAAAGGCTAATGTTTCAGAAATAATGAATATAATTGGCGAAGTTGAAGGTAAGAGGTGTATTCTTATTGATGATATGATAGATACTGCTGGAACAATAGCAAATGCTGCAAATGCACTTAAGGATTTAGGAGCAACTGCTGTTTATGCATGTTGTACACATGGAGTTCTTTCAGGACCTGCTTTTGAAAGAATCAATAATTCTGCAATAGAGGAATTAGTAATGCTAAATACTATTAATTTACCAGAAAATGTAGAAACAGATAAGATAACGTCTCTTTCAGTAGCACCTATTTTTGCAGAAGCTATTAAGAGAATATATGATGATGAACCAATAAGTAAGTTATTCGAAGAATAAATACATAATTAAGAAGTGTTCTAATTGATGTCTTGTATCAATTAGAACACTTTTTTGTCTTTAGGAATTTATAGTATGGTCATGTATGCTTTCCGGTGAATAATTTGTAACATTTGTATCTAAAGTATATATATTTATTCGAAATAGTGATAAATTTATAGTTAGAGTTAATAAGAAGGAGAGGATTATTCATGGATGGCAAGTTAGGCAAGGTATTAGTAGTAGATGATGATGACAATATTTGCGAAGTACTTAATATGTACTTAAAAAGTTCTGGATATGATACAAGAGTAGTTTATGATGGGAAAAGAGCCCAAGAAGAATTTATAAATTACAAACCAGACTTAGTAATACTAGATGTTATGATACCTAGCGTTGATGGTATTGATGTATTAAAGTGGATAAGAAGAGAAGGAAGTGCTCCTGTAATAATGCTAACAGCAAAGGGAGATACATTTGATAAGGTTTTAGCGTTAGAGCTTGGGGCAGATGATTATGTTGTAAAACCTTTTGAGCCTAAGGAGTTAATGGCTAGAGTTAAAGCTGTAATGAGAAGATATTCTATTGATAGTACAAATAAAGAAGTATTACATTTTAGTGAATTAATAGTAGATGCTAATTCGTATAAAGTTGAATATAAGGGGGTAGAGGTTAAGATGCCTCCTAAAGAATTTGAACTACTGTATTATTTAGCATCTAATAAAAATAAAGTATTCACTAGAGAACAACTTTTATGTGAAGTATGGGGGTATGATTACCCAGGAGATTCTAGAACAGTAGACGTTCACGTTAAGAGACTTAGGGAAAAACTTAGCGGAGGAGATGAGTGGCAAATAGAAACTGTATGGGGAGTAGGGTATAAGTTTGAGGTGAAGTAGATGAAAAGAAAGGGATTAGTATACAAGCTCATAATAACATTTTCTTCTATCTTAGCTTTAATACTAATAACACTTGCATTGGTACTTTCCTTATGGTTTAAGAATTACTTTTTTAGGCAAAAGATACAGGAGTTAGATAGGCAAAGTAAAGTTATATCTGATTCTGTTCTTTCCTATCTTAATGGGAAAGAGAATTCAAAGGAAGATGAACTAAAGGATTGTATAAGTTTTATTGGCAATTCTATGGATGTTGATATATTGATAACTGACAATATTGGGTATGTATATGAAGTATCTAGTGATAAGTTCATAGAAAACAAGTATACGAATATAGGCGTATCACAAAAAAATATGGATAAATTAAAAAGTGGTTTAGCCATTGAACGCGGTGGCAGGGAAATTATGAAGACATCATCACATACTTATCTAAAACCTATATTTCAGGATAACTATTTTCGTGGAATTATAGTAATGATAACACCGGAACAGAGTATAAGAAGTGGATTAAATCGTGTATATGAAATCGTTTGGTTGTCTGCTATAGTTGCTGTAATAGTAGCTGCAATAATAATATATTATTTTGCAAGAAGAATGATAATAAATCCACTTAATGAAATAAATATAGCTGCTAGAAGATTAGCCAAGGGAGATGTAGGAAAAAGGGTAAAGATAACCTCAAATGACGAAATAGGAGAACTTGCAAATTCCTTCAATGTTATGGCAGAAGCTATTGAGGAATCAGACAAGAATAGAAGAGATTTTATATCTAATGTTTCTCATGAATTAAGGTCGCCAATAACTTCAATAAAGGGGTTTGTAGCGGGGATATTAGATGGAGTTATACCTAAAGATAAGGAAAATTACTATCTAAATATTGTTTATGATGAAATAAAGAGGTTGTCTAGATTAGTTAGCGATTTATTAGATATATCTGCCATGGAAGAAGGAAAGTTCAAACTTAATATGGTTGAATTTGATATTAACATATTGATAAAGCAGTGTATTGCTAATTTTGATGGGAAAATAAGAAATAAAGGGGTTAATGTTGAGGTTACTTTTGGGAGAGAACATGAATTTGTATATGCAGATAGAGATAGGCTAATACAAGTATTAACTAATATAATTGATAATGCTATAAAGTATAGTAATGATGATGGATGCATAAAAATTACAACTAATGATAAGGGAAGCAAGGTATATGTAAGTGTATTTAACAATGGCCCTTTATTAAAATCTGAGGAACTAGCAAGGATATGGGATAGATTTTATAAGTCTGATAAGGCAAGAATTAATAAAGAAAGTACAGGTTTAGGACTTCCTATAGTAAGGTTAATATTAGCACAGCATGGAGAAGATATTTGGGTTAACAATGAAAAAGATGGAGTAAGATTTACATTTACTATATCTAAGATATAGTTTCTGGAGGGGTTTTATGAGTGACGAAGAAAATGGGAATAGAAATCAAGAAAATGATCCGCAAATACATTTTAGAAAAAGAGTAAGATACTTTAGAATTAAAAATATAGTTATAACTTTATGTTTTATACTTATTGCGGTGATAAGTGGAGCAATATCTGCAAAAGTTATAATTCAAAAAACTTTTTCAAAAGAAAATGTTTTAAATAATATAAAGCAAAATTATGAGATGAATAGGGATTACTTGCAAAAAAGATTTTCTGAAGCAATAGAGAAAGCATCATATTCTCTGGTTAGCATTTCAAATGAGGCGAATAAACTTTCATATAATACATATTCAGAAGAAAATGTAACAGGAATAGCAATAAGAAAAGAAGGATACATAATTACTAGTTATGCAAGGGTTAAAAATTTCAAGGATATTTATGTAAATGTGACAGCGCCAGGTATTAAGCCAACAAAAGGTGATTTAGTAGCCTATGATAAAGCCGCAGATATAGCATTGATAAAAATAGATTACGATAATTTAGTACCAATAGAAATAGAGGAATACAACAATTATAAAGAAGGGGAATTTATTGTATCAATAGGGAATACTATGTCAGATAGTTATGTAGGTATATCTTTGCCTGGGGTAATAACATCAATGAATGATAACGTAAAGGATAATGAAGGAAATGTATATTCAATAGTACAAACTAATACAGTTCTTAATAAGTTTAATGACGGTGGAGTAATATGTAATATGGACGGTAAGTTAATTGCCATGAATAGTAAGTTTATAGATGATAAGTTTGGTGATGATGCTTTAAGTTTCTCTATAAGTGGAAATGAAATTAGTCATATAGTAGAAAGATTAATAGGTAATACCGATATATTAGGAATAAATAGGGGAATTGCCTTGAGTGAAAAACAAGAAAATGTTAAAGGCGTATATGTTGCTACTGTAAAAGCTGGAGGAATTGCAGATAAGGCTGGAATAACTCCTACTGATATAATAATTGATATAAGTGGAGTTGAAGTTGATAAACCGGAAGATATATATAAATTAGTTAAGGATAAAAATCCTGGTGATATTGTTAAAGGCACTATACTTCATGATGGAATAGAAACTAATATAGAGTTGATTATGGAATAAAAAGAGACTTAAAGGTCTCTTTTATTTTTAGATATTTTGTAAAGATTAAAAATAAAGTATCTTAGTTACTTTTTTATTTTTATTATAATTGCATATTTTAATAGTATAATATTATTTAGTATAATTATTTAAGATGATAATTGAAACAAAAGGAGAATAGATATGTTTTTAATAGTTGGACTAGGAAATCCAGGGAAAGAATATGAAAATACAAGACATAATATTGGTTTTGATGCTATAGATAAAATTGCTGGAAAGTATAATATAGAATTAAATAGGATAAAATTTAAAGGTGTCTATGGAGAAGGATTCATAGGCGGTGAAAAGGTTATACTTTTAAAGCCTACAACATATATGAATTTAAGTGGAGAAAGTTTAAGAGCAATAATGGATTTCTATAAACTTTCTAATGAAGATGTTTTAGTGCTTTATGATGATATAAGTTTAGAAGTTGGAAGAATAAGAATAAGGGAAAAAGGTAGTGCAGGTGGACATAATGGTATAAAAAGCATAATTGCTCATTTAGGCTCTGATATTTTCTCTAGAATAAAAATAGGGGTAGGACAACCTAAATCTGATCTAGTTAATCATGTATTAGGAAAGTTCTCTAAAGAAGAGAGGGAAGTATTAGAAGAAACTTTAAATGCTGTTACTGATTCAGTAGAGGTAGTAATTAAGGCCGATACTAAAGAGGCAATGAATAAGTTTAATGGATTTATACCAAATAAGAAGATTTAAGGATGGTGCGTAAAATGAGGTTGAGAGGGTTAATGGAACCCTTAATAAGTAGTGAAGAATTTATTGAGTTGGAATCATATATAAAAGGTGATAAGCATCCTATAGAGATTGAAGGATTATCGGAATCAGGTAAATCCTATGTGATAAATGGAATATATGAAGTTAGTGATAAGCCTGTTGTTATAATAACTAATAGCGATATGGAAGCTAAGAATTTATATGAAGACTTAAATTTATATTTAAGCAATGTATATTACTTCCCGGCTAAAGAAATAGTGTTTTATAATGTTGATGCAATTTCAGGAGACTTAAGATGGGCAAGGCTAAATGTAATAAAAGAAATATTATCAAATAATAAAAATATAATAGTAACATCGATTGATGCATTTGCAGCTAGATATACTCCAAAAAATCTCTTTATAACACATACTGTTAGTATTAATGTGGGTGATGAAGTTGATTTTAAGGAGTTATCTAAGATACTTGTTGAAGCAGGGTATGATAGAGTTGATGTTGTAGAAGGAAAAGGAGAGTTCTCACTTCGTGGAGGACTCTTAGACTTGTTCCCTACAAATTCTATATATCCATATAGAATTGAATTGTTTGGTGATGAAATAGATTCTATAAGAACTTTTAATACAGAATCTCAAAGAAGTATTGAGAAAGTAAATAGTATTGAAGTGTTCCCTGCAAAAGAAATTATAATAGATGATGAAATTATAGATTATGCATTAAATAACATTAAAGAAGAATTAGACTTAACATTAAAGAATAATAAGGATAAAGAAAGAGGTATTAAGCTAAATACTGTTATTTCTAAGAATTTAGAAGAGTTAAGAGAAATTCATGATTTTGAAACTATAGATAGTTATTTACCGTTATTTTACAAAAAGAGTGAGAGCTTATTTGACTACTTAGAAGATTATATATTTGTGCTTGATGACAAGGTAAGGTCCCTAGGTAAGTTAGACAGTACTTACTTAGAGTTTAATGAAAATTATTCTATTTTTCTTCAAAGGGGGGATATACTACCTTCTCAAGGGAAGCTCCTACTTGAGAAAGAAGAACTTATTGAGTTATTAGAAGAAAAGATAAATATTACTATGGATGCAATTAATAAGGGTGGTGAATTCTTATCACCTATAAGGAAGATCGAAATTAATTCTGCTATTTTGCATCATTATCAAGGGCAATTAGACTTGCTAATTGAAGATATTTTAAAGAAGAAAAAAGATGGATATAGAACAGTTATATTATCAGGTACGCGAGTTAGAGGTGAAAGGCTTGTCTCTACACTTAGAGAGAGGGGAATAGAGAGTAGTTATAGGGATAATATTGAATCTATAGCCTTAGGAGAAGTCGTTATAACATTTGGAAACCTATTAAAGGGATTTGAGTGCCCTAAATATAGAACTTGCGTAATATCAGACAAAGAAGTGTTCGGAGAAGCTAAAAGGAAGCTTTCTAAAACAAAAAGTAAGAGCAAAGGTGTATCTAAAATAAAAAGTTTTGCTGAATTAAAACCTGGAGATTATGTAGTACATGTTAACCATGGAATAGGTGTATATAAGGGTATTAAACAAATAGAGGTTAGTGGACATAAGAGAGATTATCTAGATATTGTATATGATAAAGGTGATAAGTTATATGTGCCTGTTGACCAATTAGATTTAGTCCAAAAGTATATTGGAAGTGAGGGGAAATCCCCTAAAGTAAATAAACTAGGTGGAGCAGAGTGGCAAAAAGCTAAGAGTAAAGTTAAAAAATCTATCAACGAAATTGCAGAGGATTTAGTAAAGCTTTATGCTGCAAGAGCTTCAGTTAAGGGATATAAATATTCAAAAGATACAGAATGGCAAATGCAGTTTGAGGATGAATTCCCATTCCAAGAGACGCCTGACCAGCTATCATCAATAGAAGAAATCAAGAAGGATATGGAATCAGATAAACCAATGGATAGATTACTTTGTGGTGATGTTGGATATGGAAAAACAGAGGTTGCTTTAAGAGCAGCATTTAAAGCTGTAATGGAAGGGAAACAAGTAGCATTTCTTGTTCCTACTACAATATTAGCCGAGCAGCATTATAAAAATATGATTAAGAGATTTTCTGATTTTCCAATTAAGATAGATATGATAAGCAGATTTAGAACTGCTAAAGAACAAAAAAGTACTTTACAATCTGTAAAAGAGGGGAATGTAGATATTTTAGTTGGAACCCATAGATTAGTTTCTAAAGATATAGTATTTAAAGACCTAGGGTTATTAATAGTAGATGAGGAGCAAAGATTTGGTGTTGCACAAAAAGAGAAGATTAAGAACTTAAAGAAGAATGTAGATGTTCTTACTTTAAGCGCTACTCCTATTCCGAGAACATTACATATGTCTTTAACTGGTGTTAGGGATATATCTGTAATAGAGACACCACCAGAGGAACGTTATCCTATACAAACCTATGTTGTTGAGCAGAATGATCAACTAATTAGAGATGCAATTATGAGAGAAATAGGTAGAGGTGGTCAAGTATACTTTGTATACAATAGGGTAGAGGATATTGAAAAAATAGCTAACTACATTAAAAATCTTGTCCCTGAAAGTAGAGTTGGAATAGCCCATGGACAAATGACAGAAAGACAATTAGAAAAAGAAATGCTAGATTTTATGGCTAATGAATATAATGTACTTGTATGTACAACTATAATTGAAACTGGAATTGACATTCAGAATGTAAATACAATTATTATATATGATGCAGATAAAATGGGATTATCTCAGTTATATCAATTAAGAGGAAGAGTTGGTCGTTCTAATAGAATAGCATATGCTTACCTATTATATACAAAGGATAAAGTTTTAACTGAGGTTGCAGAAAAAAGGCTAAAAGCTCTTAAAGACTTTACTGAGTTAGGTTCAGGTTTTAAGATAGCTATGAGGGACCTTGAAATTAGAGGTGCTGGAAACATGATGGGATCTGCACAGCATGGACATATGGCTGCTATAGGATATGACTTATATTGTAGAATGCTAGAAGATACAGTGAAACTAATTAAGGGTGATATTGATAAAGAACCTATAGAGACAACAGTTGATTTAAAAGTTGATGCATATATCCCATCATCATATATAGAAGATGAGATGCAAAAAATAGAAGTGTATAAGAAGATTGCAGCTATAGAAAGTATAGACGAGTATATGGATATAAAAGAGGAATTAGAGGATAGGTATTCAGATATTCCAGACCCTGTTTATAACTTAATGGATATTGCGTATATAAAGAGTAGAGCTAAGTTATTATCCATAGAAGAAATAAAAGAATCTGGAAATGATGTTATCTTTAGATTCCAAGCAGGAGACAGTAATTACGAGAAGATATTTAAAGTAATAATAGAGAAGTATAAAGATAGTATAATGCTGAAGTTTGGGGAAATACCATCCTTTATATTTAAGTTAAAGGACCAAAAGAAAGAAAATATGTTAGCTTTCTTTAAAGAGATGTTAGAAAATTTAATAAAAAATAAATAAATACACAAGGTTTTTGTATTTGAATTGACACATTATTATTGTATACTTATACTGTATAAATTTTACTTAATAAAGAGAAAAGTGAGGGAATAGCTTTGAATAAGATAAAAAGGTATGTGACTATGGCTGTGGCCGGTATTATGATGTTTTCTTTAGCTGGATGTAATATGATAGAAAAAACACCAGAAGCTAAAAGAAAGGTTGTCTTAGCTAAAGTTGGCGATGAGAAGATTACAAGAGGTGACTTGGATAACTCTATGAGAGGAATGCTTAATGCGTTAGAGGAGAAGTATGGAAAAGACTTTGAAAATAACGCTGATTTAGTTGATGGATTAAAAGAAGAGAGACAAAACGAGTTAGATTTTATGGTACTTAGAGCTTTGCTTGTACAATATGGTAAAGATAATAACTTGCTTATGAGCGATGAAGAAGCCCAAAAGAAACTTGATGAACAAATACAAACTTTAATAAAAGTAGCAGGAAGTAAAGAAGCTTATGAAAAAGAAATAACATCATCTTATGGAATGACAGTAGAAGAATATGAAGCGTTCCTTAAGGAAATAGTTATTGCAAGTGATGTTAATGACAAGTTAAGAGAAGAAGTTAGTAAAGATATAACAGTTTCGGATGAAGAGATAAGTGAATATTATGAAAAGAATAAGGCATCAAAATATACAACAAAAGCAGGTGCTGATACTTATAATATATTATTAGATTCTGAACAAAAGGCTAAGGAAGTAAGAGCTCAAATTAAAAATCTAGATGATTTTAAAAAGCAAGCAGATACTTATAACACAGATTCTACAAAAGGCAAAGGTGGATATTTAGGCTGGGTAGAATATGAAAATAGCGGAATGGTGGAAGAGTTTGATGCAGCATTTAAGAAGCTAAAGAATGGAGAAATATCTCAACCAGTAAAATCTGAATTTGGATGGCACTTAATAACTGTTGCAAATGTTCAAGGAGAAGAGAAAGTAAAAACTCTAGAGGAAGTTAAAAAAGAAGTTAGTGAAGCTATTAAATCAGAGAAAGTAACTGAAGCTTATAATAAAAAGATTGAAGAGTTAAAGAAAGAGTACAATGTAAAAACTTATACTGATAGATTTTAATAGATAGGAAAAGTAGGGAAATTAATCCCTACTTTTTTTTATTTATATAAATATTGGCTATATGTGAATAAAATTTCTAAGAAGTCAAATAATAATAGTGCTACAAATTAATTAGTTTTTTAAGGAGGTCAATTTTAATAATGAAAGCTACAGGAATTGTAAGACGTATTGATGATTTAGGTAGAGTTGTTATACCAAAAGAAATAAGAAGAACTTTAAGAATTAGAGAAGGGGATCCATTAGAGATATTTACAGATAGAGAAGGCGGAGTAATATTAAAGAAATATTCTCCAATTGGAGAATTAACAGATTTCTCAAAGGAATATGCAGAAAGCTTACAACAAGCTATAGGACATATCGTTTTAATATCTGATAAGGATGCTTTCATATCTGCTAGTGGTGGGCCAAAGAAAGATTACATAGAAAGAAAAATAAGCAATGAGTTAGAAAAGATAATGGATGATAGAAAAACAGTTCTTCTTGGAGAAGGAGGAGATAAAATAATTCCATTACATAATGATGATGATGGAGCAGAAGAAAAATATGTTTCACAAGTTATTTCTCCTATAATAGCAGAAGGTGATGCTATAGGTGCTGTAGTCATATTATCTAAGCAAGCAGGAGAAAAATTAGGCGAATTAGAAATAAAGTTAGCAGAAACTGCTTCTGCGTTCCTTGGGAAGCAAATGGAACAGTAATCTTTTTATATCCTGAATAAAAATAATGTAAATAAACAGTAATAATACCTCTAAGCTTGAAATAAAAATAATTAGTACCATGTAAAGTTTGGAGGTATTTTATGAAAAAACAATCTTTAATAAAAGGTAGCCTTATATTAGGTATAGCTGGAATATTAACAAGGTTCTTAGGGCTATTTTTTAGATGGCCATTAGTTATGTTAATTGGAGATGAAGGGATAGGATATTACCAATTATCGTATCCGTTATATATGTTTTTTGTTGCAATGGCATCAGGTGTTCCTATAGCTATGTCTAAATTAATATCTGAAAGAAATGCAGTTGGAGATGTTAAGGGTGGATTTGAAATAGTAAAAGAATCATCTATGCTTATGCTTATTCTTGGGACAGGCACATCCTGTATATTATTTCTTTTTGCACGTCCAATTATGAGTGTTTTAGAATGGAGACCAGAAGCATATTATTCACTTATAGGAATTTCATTTGCACCATTCATAATTTCTATTATGACTGTATTTAGAGGTTATTTTCAAGGTTTGCAAAATATGACTCCATCAGCAATATCTCAAATTTTAGAGCAAATTGGTAGAGTTATAGTTGGAGTTGGGCTAGCAATAGTATTAAGACCAAGAGGTATTGAATACTCAGCAGGTGGAGCAGCATTTGGAGCAGCTGCTGGAGGGCTTATAGGAAGTATTTATTTAGGTTTTAAATATATGCGAGTTAAAAAGAGTTATGGAATAAAAAAGATAAAAAGCAACCCTGAGGTGTTAAATAGAATATTAAAAATGGCTATACCAATCTCGCTAGGGGCTACTGTTGGCTCTATAATGAGTTTAATTGATTCTATACTAGTACCACAAAGGTTGAATAGTGCAGGATTTTCCAGCCAACAAGCAACTATATTATATGGACAATTAACAGGTAAAGCATCTGTTATCGTAAATATTCCACTAACTTTATCTATGGCTCTTTGTACATCTTTAATTCCTATAATTGCAGAGTGCTATTTTTTAAGAAAACAAGGAGAAGTAAGAAATAAGATTAATTTATCATTGAAACTTTCATCAGTTATAGCAGTACCGTGTTTTTTTGGACTTTTCTTTATGGCAGAGCCTATAATGAAGTTTATATTTCCTGGAAGATTTGATGGGGTAGATATTCTAAAATACTTATCCATATCTATACCATTTATCATAGTGACTCAAACAACTACGTCCATATTACAAGGAGTTGGATCATATATTCTTCCTGTAATAAATTTATTTATTGGATGTATTGTAAAAGTAATATTAACAGTAGTTTTAGTAGCTATTCCAGAGTTGAATATATATGGAGCTGTAATTGCATCTATAGGAGCTTATATAGTGTCTACGGTACTTAACTTGATTACCATGAAGGTTAAGCTTGGAAGTAATATAGAACTGTATAATAATTTTATAAAGCCAGGATATGCTGCTAGTTTAATGATTGTAGTAGTAATATTAACATATAACTTTTTATATAGAAATACATTGAGTAATAGTATATCATGCTTACTATCTATATCTTTAGGTGCTATAATATATGGCATAGGTATATTTGCACTAAGAGTATTTAGTGTGGATGATGTAAGAAATAGGATAAGAAAGAAAGCTTAATAATATATAAAAAGGAGAGAATCTAATGATCAAGATAGTTGGATTAGGGCCTGGAGCACCAGAAGCATTGACTATAGGGGCTGTAGATGCTATTAGAAAAAGTGATAATGTATATTTTAGAACAGAGAAGCATCCTACAGTAGAATATATAAAAGAACAAGGAATTAATTTTAAAACTTGTGATTATTTTTATGAAAGTTCAGAAAGCTTTGATGAAGTGTATAAAAGAATTTCAGAAAGTATAATAGAAGAATACAATAAAACTGGAGAGCTGGTTTATGCAGTTCCAGGACATCCTTTAGTGGCTGAAAAATCAGTGTTTAACTTGATTGAGTTATGTGAGAAAGCATCAATTGAATATACTATCTTACCAGCTGTTAGTTTCATAGATGCAATGATGGATAGATTAAAGATAGATCCTATAAATGGATTAAAGGTTATAGATGCATTTGATATAAAGAATCAAGTTCTAGATAAGAGAATAGGAACAATAATAACTCAGGTATACAATCAATTGATAGCTTCAGAAGTTAAACTAGCATTAACAGAATACTATGATGATGAGACTGAAATTATATATTGTAGGGCAGCAGGTATAGAGGGAGAAGAAAGCATAAGAAAGATACCTTTATATGAGTTAGATATGCAAGAGGACATAGATTATTTAACATCGGTATATATTCCTAAGGATTTGAATAATAAAAAGGATATATATGATTTAATTCAGGTAATAGATACATTAAGGGGCGAGGATGGTTGTCCATGGGATAGGGAGCAAACTCATGAGACTATAAAAAAAGCTATTATAGAAGAAAGTTATGAAGTGGCTGATGCAATAGATAAGGAAGATGATAATGCTTTAATCGAGGAACTTGGTGATGTATTATTACAAGTTGTTTTTCACTCAGCAATAGGAAAAGAAGATGGATATTTCAACTTCAATGATATAGTAGAGGGTATTTGTAACAAGATGGTATATAGACATCCACATGTATTTGGGGATAGCCATATGAGTACATCAAGTGAAGTTTTATTAGAATGGGAAGAGCTTAAAAAGAAAGAAAAGAGCATTGAAAGTGTAACAGAAGATTTAGAAGGTATAGCAAAAGCACTTCCAGCATTAATAAGAGCTGAAAAGATACAAAGGAAGGCAAGTAAAGTAGGATTTGACTGGGATGAAGTAGAAGAAGCTATAAAAAAAGTAAGAGAAGAGATAAATGAATTAATTGAAGTATATAATGGTGAAAATAAGGCAAAAATAGTAGAAGAAGTTGGAGATTTGATTTTTGCTTGTGTAAATGTAAGTAGGTTTTTAAAAGTGGATAGTGAAGAAGCTTTAAATTTAACAAGTGATAAATTTATTCGAAGATTTAATTATATCGAAACAAAGGCAAAATCCATGAATATAAAATTAGAAGAAATGACATTAGAAGATATGGATAAGTTATGGGAAGAGGCAAAAAAACTAGAAAAATAACCTATCAGAGAAGGAATTTATATATTTGTGGAGAATAATATAGTTTATTAGTGCTATACCACGTATAAGCATACAGTTATGTATCATTTGGCTAACTATACAGAAAATACAAAAAATGTATAGACGAGTTAAAAAAGAGGTTATATAATAAGGTAATGTAAGTATAGTACATAAGAGCAGTTAGAAATAGTAACTGTATTTTAAGGAGGATGTAATCGTGAATAAATCAGAATTAATCGCTAGCATGGCTGAAAAGTCAAAATTAACTAAGAAGGATGCTGAAGTTGCTTTAAAGGCTTTCATAGAAAGCGTTGAAGAAGCTTTAGAAAAGGGAGAAAAGGTTCAATTAGTTGGATTTGGTACTTTCGAAACTAGAGAAAGAGCAGCTAGAGAAGGAAGAAACCCAAGAACTAAAGAAGTTATAAAAATAGCAGCATCAACAGTTCCTGTATTTAAGGCTGGTAAAGAATTCAAAGAAAAAGTTAATAAGTAATTAATAAGAACCCGAGATTTCTCGGGTTCTTTTAGAATAAAAAAAGGAGAAATTAATAGTGAGATTAGATAAATATCTTAAAGTATCAAGAATAATAAAAAGAAGAACAGTTGCAAAAGAAGCTTGTGAAAGTGGAAGAGTTACTATTAATGGTAAGGTTGCTAAGCCATCTACAGATGTAAAAGAAGATGACATAATAGAAATAAGTTTTGCAAATAAAGTATTAAAAGCAAAGATAATAAACATAGCTCAACATGTAAAGAAGGAAGTAGCAAAAGATATGTACATAATTATAGAAGGAGAAGAAGATAAAGAGTAGTAAATTAGAATAAAGAACTTTTCTTATTCATATATTTTATTAGAATGTTTAGGAGGAGAAGTGTATGGAAGAAGAAAGAAAAAGTTCTTTATCTTTAGAGGATAGAAAAAAACTTACATTATCAGGAGTGTTGGAAGTAGTTAACTTTGATGATGAAAAAATATCTTTAAATACTATATTGGGGAATCTTGCTATTAAAGGTGAGGGGTTAAAAATGAATAAGCTTGATGTTCAAAATGGAGATGTGATTATTATAGGATACATATCATCTATGATTTATAGCGGTAAAGATGGTAAGAAGAGTAAAGAAAGTATAATTAAAAAGATTTTTAAGTAGGAATTATGCCGTTACAGTTAAATGTTCAAGTTGATATAGTAATATACAGTTTGCTAGCTGGTGTTTTGACAGGAATACTTTTTGATGCATATAGATTAATAAGAGGTTATAAGATTCCAAAAGTAATAGTAGTTGTGGAAGACTTATTATTTTGGGCATTATGTGCATTAGTAGTATTTACTTTTTTATTATATACAAATTATGCTTTTCTAGGTCCATATGTATATGTGTTTATTGGAATAGCAATTGCATTTTATATCAAGTTCATAAGTCCCCATATATTAAAAACAGAGAGAACCATAGGAAGAAAATTCTCAAAATCATTAAGAGTGAGTGCTAAGAACTTTATTTATCCATTCAAGATATTTATGTCAAAAATGGGAAATAAAAATAAATAACTATAGAAAAACTACTTGAATAAAGTAACTATAGTGATTACAATATATTTATAGAATTTGAATGAGGTGCTATGGATGAAAAGGAGGTTAACTATAAAAAACTTAATATTAGTAGTGCTTGTTGCAGTTTTCCTTTTTAGTTTTGTTAGGCAAGAAAAAGCTATGAGAAGAATTGAAAAAGAGAGAGTTGCAAAGGAAGCTCAATTGGAGTCTTTAAAGAATAAACAAGAGAGACTGAAAGAGGAGCATGATAAAGCACAGTCTAATGAGTATCTAGAGCAGTTGGCGAGGGAAAGACTTAATATGATAAAGAAAGGTGAAACCTCTGTAGAACAACAAAAGAAAGCTGACTCAAATTCTCAAAATTAGGTTATTATATTAATAACATACATTATTTATTTATATTTAAGGAGGAGTCTTATAAACATGACCTTGGCGACAGGAAACATATTAGAAGGAACAGTGGTAAACATCACAAATTTTGGAGCCTTTGTGGAGGTAGAAGGAAAAACTGGATTAGTTCATATATCTGAAGTAGCAGACTCATTTGTAAAGGATATTAGACAACATTTAAATGAACAAGATAAAGTTAAAGTTAAAGTTATTTCCATTGATGATAACGGAAAAATTAGTTTATCAATAAAGCAAGCTAATGTTCAAAAGAAGTCAGTTAGACCTGCTGAATTTGATTGGGGAACTGATAAATCAAGCAAGCCTAATGCTGCAAATTTTGAAGATAAGATATCAAAGTTTTTAAAAGATAGCGAAGAAAAAATGCAAGATGTAAAAAAACATCAAGAGTTCAAAGGTAAGAATAGTAAAAATAGATCGTAAGATATTGTTTATATAATTAATATAAATTAATAAAACAAGCGCTCTAATTTAGGTAGGGTGCTTGTTTTTATTATTTAATTAAATAATAAAAAAAAGAATGTAAAAAGATGTTGACAGTATATTAATCATGCTTTATAATAAGTCTTGTCGTTGAGAATGGCATATGAAAGCTAAGCCGAAGTGGCGGAACTGGCAGACGCACAGGACTTAAAATCCTGCGGTGGTTAAACACCGTACCGGTTCGATTCCGGTCTTCGGCACCAATCTTTCATATATAATATCGCGGGGTGGAGCAGTTGGTAGCTCGTCGGGCTCATAACCCGAAGGTCGTAGGTTCAAGTCCTGCCCCCGCAACCATAACGTGGCGGAATAGCTCAGTTGGCTAGAGCATTCGGTTCATACCCGAAGGGTCGTAGGTTCAAGTCCTATTTCCGCTACCACGTATGCCGAAGTGGCGGAACTGGCAGACGCACAGGACTTAAAATCCTGCGGTGGTTAAACACCGTACCGGTTCGATTCCGGTCTTCGGCACCAA